>ERZ857775.4335-NODE-4335-length-10334-cov-2.818951_pt1 | contig 10334 bp, 3 predicted proteins | sample MGYA00519698_ERZ857775 | MGnify/ENA primary metagenome ERZ857775 (study PRJEB31778, sample SAMEA3449363) | human gut metagenome | biome: human gut; feature: human-associated habitat; material: faeces | place: United Kingdom | collected 2010/2012 ...
CAATCCGATTCCTACTCCCGAACCGTTGTTTCCTGTGTTTCCCACTTGATAAAACGGTTCGAAAACCTTGCTGCATTCCTCTTGCGGAATACCCGGACCGTCGTCGCGTACACACAAGGAGAGCGTACGCCCTTCTGCAGACAGATGTTCGTCCAAAATCACCATAATGCGGGTGCGGGCATATTTCATGGCATTTGTCAGCAGGTTGCTGACAATTTTAGTCAGCGCCTCCTGGTCTACATTATATTGCAGATGTTCTTTCGGCAGGGAGACACTGAAAGAGATTCCGGTCAGGGAGATGGCACGGAAACGGTCGATGATGTCCTCTATCATCCGGTTGATATCCACTTCATTGAATGAAAGCGTATAACCTTCCTTGTCCACTTTGCGGAAGTCGAGCAATTGTTTGATAAGCTCCATCAGCCGGTTGGTATTCTTTTGTATCACAGACAGGTTGCTTTCCACTTCACTGTTCCATTCATGTGTTTCCAAAATCGCTTCCAGCGGAGCTTTGATAAGACTAACCGGAGTCTTGATTTCATGTGCCACTTGGGTGAAGAATGTAATTTTCGACTGGAACAATTCCTGATTCTTGATTTGTTCCATCTCTTTCATCTTTCTTGCTTTCACAGCCTGCTGTTTACGCAAATAAAGCTGTATCAGGAAATATGCGAGGCCACACGCTATTAGTAAATAGAAAATCTTGGCATAAATGGTCTTCCAGGGTGGAGGAAGAATTTCAATATGCAGGCAACAGTCGTCATTGCTCCAATATTCATCGTTGTTACTGGCTTTCACACGGAAAGTATATTCACCTGGAGGCAGGTTGAGAAAAGATACGTTATGTTTATCCGTATATATCCATTCTTTGTGAATACCGTCCAGTTTGTAGGCATATAAATTCTTGCTGGGAGCCACATAACTAAGACTTTCGAATGCGATGTCGAACGATACCACCTGATAAGGAATCGTTACTTGTCCGCTAAGAGCAGGTATACGCTTGCTAAGGCTTACTTTGTCGTCGGGGCTGTGCATATATACCGCCGAGATAGACGCCGTAGGTCTTACCTTATTAATAGATAACTTGAACGGATAGAAACAATTAAACCCGTTCACCCCACCGAAATAGAATTTCCCGTCACTGGCTTGCAGGGAAGAACGGAAATTGAATTGGTTGCTTTGCAATCCATCCTCGATGGTATAGAGTTGTGCCCGTTTGTTTTGCGGCTCATACCGGATCAGTCCCCTATTGGAAGAAAGCCAATAGTTACCCGATTGGTCGTCCAGTATGCCATAGATGATATTGTTCGGCAGATTCTCTTTGGTAGAGAAGTTTTCAAAACGGTCTTCCTGATAGTGATAACGGCAGATGCCACCGCCTTCGGTACAGAACCATAGATGCTGTTTATGATCAATATACACACGGATTACCCAGTTGCTACAAGGAGAATCAGGATTTACTGGGTCGTTGCGATAGTTGTGCAATTTACCGGTTTGGCGGTTGTAACGCCAAATGCCGTCCCTTTTGCTTGCCAGCCACATGTCCCCATGTTGGTCTTCAACCATATCGTAGATAAAGATATGGCTTAAAGGTTCCAATGTCCGGAAAGAGTCACTTTCCGGGTCATACCGGCAGAATCCGGAAAGCGTTCCCAGATAAATGCTGCCATCCTTCGTTTGATAGATGGAGTAGATATGGTCGTTAGGAATTGAATGTGGGTTTGCGCGGTTATGGCGATAGTTTTTCATTTTTCCCGTTTGAGTATCCAGGATATATAATCCCCGTGAGAAACTGCCAATCCACAATTTTCCTTCATTGTATAGTAGTGCATGGATATTGTGATAACCGATGTTAGGGTTACTGCTTCTCAACAGATGGTTCTTGAACTTTTTCGTGCGGGGATCAAAGAGATTCAGTCCCCCGTCTTCGGTAGCAATCCAAATGTTGCCATCGGGATCTTCGCAGAATTGGCTGATTACATTTCCCGAAAGAGAATTTTCCGTACCATTGGGATAATACCACTCGATATCCTTATGCTTGGGAGACAGGTAACTCACTCCACTGAAATAAGTCCCGATCCAGATTCCCCCTTCCCTATCCTGATAACAGGCATAGATACTTTCTTTATTTTGTCCGTCGTCGGTAGGCAGACATTCTCCTGTCGTGGTGTTGAATGTATAAAGTCCGTCGTCGGAGCCGAGATAGAAAGAGTTGGCTGTCCGTTGAAACAAGGTGCGGATGCGCGGAATGGTAAGCGTGTCCCCTTCTCCGAAGTAATAGCGGAATTGCCCTGTCTCTTTATTGAAACGTGCCAGTCCCCCGTACCATGTACCCGCCCATAATACTCCCTGCGAACTTTCCATCAAAGAGATAATCTCGTTGCAGGCAGGACGTCCGAAAGAAGTGCCCTCGGATATATATCCTGTGAAGTTGTCCGTACGTTGGTTGTATTTCGCCAGCCCATTCCGGGTACCTATCCAGATAGTCCCGAACGAGTCGTTGTAAATCACCCATACGTGATTGTCCGGCAATGAATGGGGATCGGAAAGAGAATGTAGATAGTGCCTCAACGTACCTTTTTTCTCGTTGTAGACAAACAGTCCGTTGGTTGTTCCGATCCATAACTGCCCGTCATTGTCGTATGCCATTCCGAAGACACTGTTGACTGTCACTCCGTCTTCCGTCTGTGTATCGAATACGGAGAATTTCTCCTCCCGCGAATCGAATAAATACAGTTTTTCCGTACTGGCCACCCAAATCTGATTGTTATCCTGATGGCGGCAGATAGTTACTATATTCATATAACTGTTTCCACCGTTTTCTGACGAATGTCCGTAATTGGTAAATTCGATGCCGTTGAAACGATTCAGCCCGTCCTGCGTTGCAAACCACATATATCCGATGCTATCCTGAAGGATGCTCCGGACACAATTGCCCGATAACCCCGATCTAACGTCATATTTCTTGTAGATATTGGCGAAGACCAGAGAAACGGATGCAAGCAGTATACCTATGAATAAGATGAATCGTTTCATAATTTCCTTTCTTTGTTATTAGGTTCGGTTTAATTCAATTCTGTCCAGCTTAATTCTGTTCCGTTCTGTTTTTCAGTTTAATTTTGTTCCGTTCAGTTTAGTTCTATTCATTCCGGTTTGCTACCGTTTAGTTTTCGTTGGCAGTTATCCCCTCCACAAGCTATGAGAGCCTGTTTTATGGGGGATATATTTCTTGTTTACAAGAGCTATATGTCCTGCGTATTGGATCTATATACCCAACACGCAGCACATATATACCCAACAGATTGGATCTATAGCTCCTGTAAACAGGGTAATTACCCCCTTTGTAGAAGCCTTTATTTCACGTCATCCCACGTATCTGTGCGGAATGGGAAAGCACTCAATCCGAAAGTATTCCGCAGCGTGATATTTCCCACATAATTACGGAAAGCATAGCGCACGGCAACCGGTTGGGCTACCTCTTCACTCCACACTTCTACTGTGTTGGTACGTCCTACAATCTTTGCTTTCGCCGGATAGAACTTCTTGTCCGCTCCCGCAATCTCAAATCCTTCCAGTTCGGAGAAAGTAGGGAACAATCCCGCAGGTGCGTTATCGAATGTCACTATGGCCTTTTTGTCCGCATAGTCCACTTTGGTCATCGTTGGACCGTTGGATGGTAACCGGCGGATACCGTATGTTTTAGTCAATGCAAGTGTAGCCAACCGAAGTCCCACTACATCCTTCTGTGGCGGATGGATGCAAAATTCATCACCAATATCCGTAGTGGGCACCATGCCCGAATTAGGAATCGTTTTCAGTGCTTCCATCTGTGCTTCCCGCAATAGAGCGGCCCCTGTATCACGGCTGTCCTTATATTTATGAGGAGCAATCTGCACATAATAGAAAGGCATATCGGGAGCCTCCCATACATTTCTCCATAGCTGCACCATAGCAGTCATCATCGGAGCATAGAATTGATAGTTGGATATATTCGATTCTCCCTGATACCAGAGGAAACCCTTTGCCGTGAAGTTCTTAACAGGCCATAACATCGAGTTGTACAGACATTCCAAACGCTGGTGCACCCCTCTTTTAGGATTTTTGGCAGCTTCAATGTTCATACCTTCCACGGTTTTCAATGTCGGTTCATCCATCCATGCTTCAATCGCCGAACCTCCCCAACTGTTGATAACCAGTCCTACCGGGAGATGGAGACTTTCAGTCAGTTGGCGGGCAAAGAAATAGGCGGCGGCACTGCAATCAATGCTCGTTTCGGGTGACGATACTTCCCATTTTCTTTTCTCGAAATCCGTGCGGCGTTCTGTATCATTGGTTCTCGGTACGGTAATAAAACGAATACGGTCGCGATAATTTCCCGAGTTCAGCAGCGTTTCAAGTGAGTGGTCAATGGGTTGTGCTGCATTTCCCATCATACGCATTTCCATGTTCGACTGTCCGGAGCAGATCCACACCTCCCCTATCAGTATATCCGAGAGAGTGACCGGAGTGCCGTCACTGATCGTAATAGAATAAGGAGTATATCCTCCTTCGGGAGTGTCTACTTTCACCAGCCAGGCCCCGTCTTTATCCGTAGATGCCTGATAAGTCCGGTTGTTCCACGAAGTGGTGACAATTACTTTTTTGCCGTCCGCCCACCCCCATAACTTAACGGAGCTATTCTGTTGAAGTACCATGTGATCTCCCATCATTGCAGGGAGTTTTACTTTGCCTTGTGCAATCGGCAGGAATAAAAGTGATAAAATAAGAAGTAGAAAATGTTTTTTCATACTGTTTTTATTAGATATTCGACGAATAATTATTAGGTATCAGGCAAAAATACAACCTATTTTTAAATATGGAATAAAACTAGCTAGTCATTTTCTGATAAAAGCTGGTCGAAATCTTAAAAGCTTGTTTTTCCTTTCCATTCTCCGCCGAATTTTCTTAATTAGTGGCATCAATCGCCTAAACAGTATTATTAGATTGGCTAAATATCCCATTTCTTTGCAGGGTGAGTATTTAACAACCTAATTGTTTCATTAAATCTAATAAAATGAAAAAGAAGCATTATCTATTATTTTTATTGGCTTCGCTCTTTTTACTGACAGATGTGGTGTGGGCACAAACATCTGCCACGGTAAATGGAGTAGTGATCGATGAGAATGGAGAAACCCTGCCGGGTGTTTCCGTCGTCGAAGTAGGTACAACAAACGGTGTCCTGACAGACCTGAACGGACACTACACCTTAAAAACAACTTCTGCCAAACCTTCCGTTTCTTTCAGTTACATTGGTTATCAGACCACCACGCTTCTCCTGAACGGGCGTACGAAACTTGATGTACAGATGAAAGTGGAAACGAAAGTGCTGGATGAAGTAGTGGTAGTGGGCTACGGTGTACAGAAGAAAGTGAACCTGACCGGTTCTGTGACTTCCATCAACTTTGCCGACCAGACGGAAGGACGACCCATCATGAGTGTTTCTTCCGCCCTTTCGGGACTTGCCGCCGGTATGAACGTCACGCAGGCTTCGGGACAACCCGGTTCGGACGGTGCCACCATCCGCGTGCGTGGTAACGGTACGTTCAATACCAACTCCCCATTGGTCCTGGTGGACGGTATCGAATGGAGCATGGACAATGTGAACCCCAACGACATCGAAAGCATCTCCGTACTGAAAGACGCTGCCTCCACAGCTATTTATGGTACGCGAGCCGCCAACGGAGTCATCCTTATCACCACCAAAAACGGGAAAGGCAAACCGCAAATCTCCTATTCTTATTCGGGAGTTGTGCAGATGCCTTACAATAACCTCTCTTTCGTGAGCGACTATGCCCGCTATATGGGACTGGTGAACGAGGCTTGCGACAATGTGAATACCAAAGGCATCTTCTCGCAGGAAAGCATTGACCGCTGGAGGGCTGCTTCTGCCGATCCGAACGGGTTGAACGAGCACGGAGTACCCAATTACGTGGCTTATCCCAACACCGATTGGTTCGACGAAGTATTCGACACCGGATATTCGCAAGAGCACAACCTGTCTGTCTCCGGCAGTTCGGAGAAAGTGAAATACATGCTTTCATTGGGCTATCTTGACAATCAGGGAGTCATGAACCGCTGGAACCTCGACTCAAGTACGCAGAAAATCAATTTCCGTACCAACCTGGAAGCCAAGATAGTGAAATGGATGACTGTCGGCACCCGTCTCTACGGACAAAAGCAAGATTACGGGATGGCTAATATCAGCAACGGATTCAAGTATCTCTATCAGACCACTCCGGGTGTATACCCCGGCGAACCGAACTACTGGGGACGTGCCGCACTGGCCAGCGAAGAATCTTCCAATGCCAATAATATCTTCGGTCAGATGGCAGGAGCCACCGGTTTCAATACCGTCTGGCGTCTCAACGCATCAGTCTACGGAATTATCACTCCCTATAAAGGGCTCAACATTGAAGGTACATTCAACTATTCGCCGACATTCACCGACAAGTCTTCTTATAGCCGCCAAAATGGTTATTGGGACTACGTCACCGACCAGCGTGTCAGTGAAAGCGCGTTGGAGAACGCTTCCATCACCAATACGAGTGCACGCACCTGGCGTCAGAGTGCCGAAATACTGGTACGCTACAATACAACCATCAAGAAAGACCACGACCTGGGCGCACTGCTCGGATATTCCGCACAGGAATATTACAGCAAGAGCTTTGCCGTTTCCCGTAAAGGCGCTACGGACTGGACGCTGAACGAATTAAGCACTTACGAGACGCTCGTCAGCTCTTCCAGCTCGGCACCCGCCAAATGGGGATTGCTCTCTTATTTCGGCCGTGTCAACTACGGATATAAAGGACGTTATCTCTTTGAAGCCAACCTTCGTGCCGATGCCTCCTCCCGTTTCGGTGTGAACCAGCGTTGGGGATATTTCCCCTCGTTCTCCGGCGGATGGCGTATCTCAGAAGAATCATTCATGCAAGGCGCATCGGACTATCTCTCTAACCTGAAACTCCGTGTTTCCTGGGGAAAGACAGGTAACAACTCTACGGGCAACTACGACTGGCAGGCAAACTACGCCACAGGCAATGTTGTAATCGACGGTGAAGGAACCAAAGGATTGGTACGCAAGAAACTAAGCAACGACAAGCTGCATTGGGAAAGTACCGCCACCACCGACATCGGACTTGATTTCGGCTTCTTCAACCACCGCCTGACGGGTGAGATAGACTATTATAATAAGTATACTTCGGACATTCTCTACCATCCCGAACTCTATCTTTCGATGGGTGTTGTAGGCTCTGCTCCCGAGAATCTGGGTGAAGTGCGCAACCGTGGTGTTGAATTTACCCTCAACTGGAACGACCGCATCGGAAAAGATTTCGAATACCGGGTGGGTATGAACTTCTCTTTCAACGCCAATAAAGTAATGAAGTTCAAAGGCGAACTCCAGAAATACTGGACGTATGATGCGCAGGGAAACAAAGTGAGCTATGTCAATAACTTTAGTGATGTGTCTGAATCCGGTTTCGGAGGTTACATCTGCGAAGGCCGCCAACTTGGGGAAACCTATATGTATAAGGTGTACAGAGGTTCCGGCGAAGGCTATACCGGAGGTGCGGTGGATATCCATGCGGGGCCGAAGGACGGAATGATACGTACGAAAGAAGATATGGTATGGGTGCAGGCCATGATTGACTCCGGTTATTCGTTCGGAGGAATGAAGACAGTTGCCAAAGACCAGCTTTGGTATGGTGATATACTCTATGCCGACAGCAACGGTGATATGAACTACGGCGATACCAACGACCGGGATTTCTCCGGACACACCAGTGTCCCGAAATTCAATCTGGGTTTCAACTGTGCTTTCTCTTACAAGAACATTGATTTCTCCATGTTATGGTCGGGAGCTTTCGGGCATTACCTCAACTGGAATACGGATTACTACAACTCGACACTGGTCAGCCATGGATATGGCATTATCGAGCATATCGCCGATAACCATTACTTCTTCGATCCTTCCAACCCGGACGATCCGCGTACCAACCAGTGGGGCAAATATCCCCGCCTGACATACGGTACTACCTATAATAACAGAATCCAGAGCGACTGGAACGAATATAAGGGCGACTACTTCAAGTTGAAGAATATCCAGATCGGCTATACGTTGCCGCAACGGATTTCCAGCAAGTTCTTTGTTAATAAGCTCCGTGCTTTCGTGTCGATGGACAATATCCTGACGATCACCAGTTATCCGGGACTCGATCCGGAAATAGGAACTGCCATCGGTTATCCGTTGATGCGTCAGATCTCTTTTGGCGGACAGATTACCTTTTAATGATGTAGAACTAAAAAAACAGAATCTGATATGAAAAAGATATTAATGATTTTAACGATGGCGCTGGCGGCTACCTCCTGCATGGATATTCTCGATGTGGCTCCGGAAGACCAGATTGCAAGTGAAAACATGTGGACCACGGAGGAGCTTGCCGACAAGGGAATGGCAGGACTCTACTTCCCGTTCTATGCCACCCAACTCTCCTCTACCCAGCTTCGCCGTGCCGACGGACTGAACCGTCAGGGAATCGAAGCTATGAGCTTTGCAACCGATTATTATTCCAATAACTATCCGGTGGAACTGCTTTCGCTGGCTACCAAGCCTGCCAATGACTTTCAGGTGTGGTATGAATGGAAGTTCTGTTACACCATTATCCATGCGTGTAACGATGCGATTGCCAATCTGCATAAAGCGGATATGAGCGCTGATAAACTGGCGCGTTACCAATGCGAAGCCCGCTTCCTTCGTGCCTGGGCGTACAATCGTCTGAATATGCTTTATCAGGGCGTCCCCGTTTATCTGGAACCCATCAATAACGAAGACTGTACCCGTGGTCAATTTTCGGTAGATGAGGTATGGCAAGTCATTCTGGATGATTTGACGTATTGCATCAACAATCCCGACTTCCCCAATAACACGCTGAATGAAAACTACGGCCGTCCCTCTAAAGGAGCCGCTTATGCCCTGCGTGGTATGGTATATATGTGGAAGAAGCAATACAAGGAAGCAGGCAACGATTTCAAAGAAGTGGAAGCGTGCGGTTATGGCTTGTGGACAGGCGAATATGCCGACTTCTTCAAATATGAAAACGAAAAGGATAAAGAAATGATCTTCTCGCTCCAGTTCAGCGAAGAAACCGGTTATTGTGATAACATTCAGCAAATGACCGGTGCCCGCGATACGTATGATGGCTGGACGGAAATAAAACCTTCCGCAGACTTTGTGGACTACTATAAGAACGCCGACGGATCGGACTTCAAATGGTCGGAAGTAGACGGCCTGGAAGACTGGGACTTGCTGACTCCGAAACAGCGTGAAATCTTCTTCTGCCGTGACGGACTGGAATCCATGTCCTCACAAAAGAATGCGCTTATCAAACGGGTAGGCGAAGATATCTATCAGAAATATTACCTGAACAGCGGTAATGAAGCCCGCATCAAAAAGGCGTATGACAGTCGTGACCCGCGTCTGCAACAGACCGTCGTCACTCCTTATGTGCCGGTGGACTGTTACAAGCCTAATTATGCAGGAGATGCTAACCAGATCGGTAAACAACTCCGTTGGCCGTTGAAGGAACAGGGAACGAATGGCGGAGACTTCTGGCTCGATAAACGTACTTCTGCTTTCTACTGCTATCGCAAGTACAATGAGTTTGAGAAAGGCCGTTTGATTAGCCGGAGCCGTTGCCATACCGACTGGCCGTTGATTCGCTATACCGATGTACTGTTGCAGTATGCCGAAGCATTGGCGCAGACCGATCAGTTGGGAGAAGCCATCCGCCTGGTGAATAAAGTGCAACCGGCCACTATCATAGAAGTAGGCCAGCCCTCGGCAGCCTCTTTATATTTACAGTCAGCCAAACCTTCTGCCGGGTATCTTTTTGCTTCTGACTTATCAGAGCTCTTTCTGGATGCCGATACTCCGGTAGACTTTCTGTATCTGAATGACTATCGGAATCCGGCTTTGCTGGAAGAAGTTTTTAACATCTGTTCCCGTCGGACTACTCCGAATAGTTTGTTTGTCGTTCATGGGATCTGCTATTCAAAGGCAATGAAAAATCTTTGGAAACAGTTACAGAATGATGAGCGGGTGGGAATCACTTTTGACTTGTATGATGCAGGCTTGCTTTTTTTTGATACAACAAAGATTAAACAGCATTATATCGTCAACTTCTGATCACCTTTATACGTTAATCTTATATATAGTAATGATGAAAAATAGACGTTTATGAAAAAAAGCCTTGTATATACAAAGACCGGTGACAAAGGAACTACCAGTCTTGTCGGCG
>ERZ857775.4336-NODE-4336-length-10332-cov-13.304564_pt1 | contig 10332 bp, 8 predicted proteins | sample MGYA00519698_ERZ857775 | MGnify/ENA primary metagenome ERZ857775 (study PRJEB31778, sample SAMEA3449363) | human gut metagenome | biome: human gut; feature: human-associated habitat; material: faeces | place: United Kingdom | collected 2010/2012 ...
CGGCACGTATGGCACTCGAAGGAGGGTGCAAATGGATCCAACTACGCATGAAAGAAGCTCCTCTTGAGGAGGTGGAACAAGTGGCGCTGCAACTGAAGCCACTCTGTAAGGAACACGAAGCTATCTTAGTTCTCGATGATCATGTCGAATTGGTCAAGAAACTGGAAGTGGACGGTGTACATCTGGGAAAGAAGGATATGCCCATCGACCAGGCACGACAGATACTCGGAGAAGCCTTTATCATCGGTGGCACGGCCAATACCTTCGAGGATGTCGTACAACATTACCGCGCCGGAGCCGATTACTTGGGGATCGGTCCCTTCCGCTTCACCACCACTAAAAAGAATTTAAGTCCCGTACTCGGTCTGGAAGGTTACGCTTCCATCCTTTCACAAATGAAAGAAGCGGATATCAACCTTCCGGTAGTAGCTATCGGAGGAATCACCAGCGAAGATATCCCCGGTATCCTCCGCACAGGAGTCAATGGCATCGCCTTGTCCGGAACGATTCTCCGGGCGGAAAATCCGGTAGAGGAAACACGGAAGATTCTAAGTAATTCATAAATCAACATCTATAATTCTAAATTCCAAAAGACATGGAAAAGTTAGTAATTGCAGGACGTGAATTCAGCTCACGCCTTTTCTTGGGAACAGGAAAATTCAACTCCAATGAAATAATGGAGCAATCTATTCTGGCTTCGGGCACAGAAATGGTAACGGTTGCCATGAAACGTATTGACATGGACAACAAAGAGGATGATATGCTGAAACATATTATCCATCCGAATATCCAGTTATTACCCAACACTTCCGGTGTACGCGATGCAGAAGAGGCTGTGTTTGCCGCACAGATGGCGCGTGAAGCGTTCGGAACGAATTGGCTGAAACTAGAGATTCACCCCGATCCCCGCTACCTGCTCCCCGACTCTATCGAGACACTGAAAGCTACGGAAGAGTTGGTGAAACTAGGTTTCGTCGTATTGCCTTATTGTCAGGCAGACCCCGTGCTTTGTAAACGGTTGGAAGAAGCCGGAGCAGCTACCGTTATGCCTCTCGGCGCTCCGATCGGCACAAATAAAGGATTGCAGACCAAAGAATTCCTACAGATTATTATCGAGCAGGCAGGTATCCCTGTTGTCGTTGATGCAGGTATCGGTGCGCCAAGCCATGCCGCTGAAGCAATGGAACTGGGAGCTTCCGCCGTACTGGTAAATACAGCAATAGCCGTTGCCGGAAACCCGGTAGAAATGGCGAAGGCCTTCAAAACTGCCACCGAAGCCGGAAGACAGGCATACGAAGCGGGATTAGGACTGCAAGCGGACAACTTTATAGCCGAAGCCAGCTCACCGCTGACTGCTTTTTTGGATAAATAATATGAATAAGTAGCTGACTGCTAAAAGAACAATTATGGAACAAAGAATAAAATTTCCCCGCTCTCAGAAAGTATATTTACCCGGAAAACTTTATCCGAATATCCGCGTTGCCATGCGGAAAGTGGAGCAAGTGCCCAGTGTCAGTTTTGAAGGCGAAGAAAAGATTGTAACTCCCAATCCGGAAGTATATGTGTATGACACCAGCGGACCGTTCAGTGATACGGAAATGAGTATTGATCTCAAAAAAGGCTTGCCCCGAATGCGTGAAGAATGGATTGTCGGTCGTGGTGATGTGGAGCAACTACCCGAAATCACTTCCGAATACGGACAAATGAGACGGGACGACAAAAGCCTCGACCACCTGCGTTTTGAGCATATCGCTCTGCCTTATCGGGCAAAAAAAGGAGAGGCTATTACTCAGATGGCATACGCCAAAAAGGGAATTATCACTCCGGAGATGGAGTATGTGGCCATCCGTGAAAACATGAATTGCGAAGAGTTAGGAATCAAGACTTATATCACTCCCGAATTTGTCCGCCAGGAGATTGCGGAAGGACGCGCCGTACTGCCCGCCAACATTAATCATCCGGAAGCCGAACCGATGATTATCGGACGTAACTTTCTGGTAAAAATCAATACGAATATTGGAAACTCGGCTACTACTTCAAGCATTGACGAAGAGGTAGAAAAAGCATTATGGAGTTGTAAATGGGGAGGCGATACGTTGATGGATCTCTCTACCGGAGAAAACATTCATGAGACACGTGAATGGATTATCCGCAACTGTCCCGTACCCGTCGGCACAGTCCCTATCTATCAGGCTCTTGAGAAAGTAAACGGTGTGGTGGAAGACCTGACTTGGGAAATTTACCGGGATACTTTGATTGAACAATGCGAACAAGGAGTGGATTACTTTACCATCCATGCAGGTATCCGTCGGCACAATGTCCATCTTGCCGACAAGCGGTTGTGCGGTATTGTCAGTCGCGGAGGAAGTATCATGAGCAAATGGTGTCTGGTGCACGACCGGGAAAGTTTCTTATATGAACACTTTGACGACATCTGCGATATTCTGGCACAGTATGATGTGGCAGTATCTTTGGGCGACGGACTTCGTCCGGGTTCTATCTACGATGCGAATGACGAAGCGCAGTTTGCAGAATTGGATACAATGGGAGAATTAGTGTTACGCGCATGGGATAAGAATGTGCAAGCATTCATCGAAGGCCCCGGACACGTTCCGATGCACAAGATCAAAGAAAATATGGAACGCCAGATCGAGAAATGCCACGATGCGCCGTTCTATACACTCGGCCCGCTGGTAACGGATATCGCTCCGGGATATGATCATATCACTTCCGCCATCGGTGCGGCACAAATCGGATGGTTGGGAACGGCAATGCTTTGCTATGTCACTCCTAAGGAACATCTTGCCCTGCCGGACAAAGAAGACGTACGTGTGGGAGTCATCACTTATAAGATTGCCGCCCATGCCGCCGACCTCGCCAAAGGACATCCGGGAGCACAGGTACGTGATAATGCATTGAGCAAAGCCCGGTATGAGTTCCGTTGGAAAGACCAGTTTGATTTATCACTTGACCCGGAACGTGCACAAAGCTACTTCCGTGCCGGACATCATATCGACGGAGAATACTGTACGATGTGCGGACCTAATTTCTGCGCAATGCGGTTGTCACGTGATTTAAAGAAGAACAAAAACTAATCACTAAAAATTATGTTTTCAGACGAATTAGAAAAAATATCTTGGGAAGAGACGACAAAAGCCATCTATTCCAAAACGGATGCAGACGTACGACGTGCATTGGGTAAGAAAGAGCACCTGGACGTCAACGATTTTATGGCATTGATTTCTCCGGCTGCCGCTCCTTACCTGGAAGTGATGGCACGCCTCAGCCAGAAATATACATTGGAACGGTTCGGCAAGACCATCTCTATGTTTGTTCCGCTCTATCTGACTAATTCTTGCACCAACTCTTGTGTGTATTGCGGTTTCCATATCAGTAATCCGATGAAAAGAACCATACTGACAGAGGAAGAGATTATCAACGAGTACAAGGCTATCAAACGTTTGGCTCCTTTCGAGAATCTCCTGCTAGTGACCGGCGAGAATCCCGCAGCAGCGGGTGTTCCTTATATCGCCCGCGCTTTGGACTTAGCCAAACCTTATTTCAGCAATCTCCAGATTGAGGTAATGCCGCTTAAAGCAGAAGAATACAAGGAGCTGACCAATCATGGCCTGAACGGAGTAATCTGCTTTCAGGAGACTTACAACAAAGCAAATTACAAGACGTATCATCCGAGAGGCATGAAGTCCAAATTTGAATGGCGTGTCAATGGCTTCGACCGTATGGGACAGGCAGGTGTGCACAAAATCGGTATGGGGGTATTGATTGGTCTGGAAGAGTGGCGGACAGATGTTACGATGATGGCTTATCATCTGCGCTATCTGCAGAAACACTATTGGAAAACGAAATATAGCGTGAACTTCCCGCGTATGCGCCCGTCGGAGAATGGAGGTTTCCAGCCCAATGTCATCATGAACGACCGCGAACTCGCCCAACTCACATTCGCCATGCGTATCTTCGACCATGATGTAGATATCTCTTATTCTACCCGTGAAAGTGCGGAGATACGCAACAACATGGCAACACTGGGTGTAACGACCATGAGTGCGGAAAGCAAGACCGAACCGGGAGGATACTACAGTTATCCCCAAACACTGGAGCAGTTTCATGTCAGCGATGAACGGAAGGCCGTTGAAGTGGAACGTGATTTGAAAAAGCTGGGACGTGAACCTATTTGGAAGGATTGGGACCAGTCGTTCGATTTCAAAAGATAGGCTGATGCGATACGACAGACAAATTATACTTCCTGAGATTGGGGAAGAGGGACAGAATAAGTTGCAAAAGGCAAAAGTGCTGATTGTAGGTGTGGGAGGGTTAGGCTCTCCCATCGCTCTTTATCTGGCGGGTGCAGGCGTAGGCTGTCTTGGTCTGGTAGACGATGATTCGGTAAGTATTAGCAACCTGCAACGACAGGTCCTTTATTCCGAAGAGGAGCTGGGAAAGCCGAAGGCCGTATGTGCCGCCCAACGTTTGACCTCGCTCAACAGCGAGATTGAGACAAGATACTACTCTACCCGACTGACTGCGGAAAACGCAGACCGTATTATCCAAGAATATGATATAGTGGTGGACGGCTGTGATAATTTCGATACCCGTTATCTGATTAACGATATCTGCATCAAGCAGGGAAAGCCGTATGTATATGGCGCTATCTGCGGATTTGAAGGACAAGTCTCGGTTTTCAATTACGGAAACCGAAAGAAAAGTTATCGTGATCTTTATCCCGACGAAGAAGAAATGAAACGAATGCCTCCTCCCTCCAAAGGAGTAATGGGAATTACGCCTGCCGTTGTAGGAAGTATTGAAGCAACAGAAGTTCTAAAGATAATCTGTGGTTTCGGTGACGTTTTAGCCGGTGAACTATGGACAATTGACCTGCGGACATTGCAATCTAACAAATTTTCACTATAAAGGTTGGTTTCTGATATAGTTAATTAGTAACTTTGCTAAAGAATCCAATTTTAACAAAGGGAAATGAAATTAATTGTAGTCACCACACCCACTTTCTTCGTTGAAGAAGACAAGATTATCACTGCTCTTTTTGAAGAGGGATTGGATATTCTACATCTTAGAAAGCCGGAAACTCCGGCCATGTACTCTGAACGGTTGCTGACTCTTATTCCGGAGAAATATCATCGCCGTATTGTCACGCACGAGCATTTCTATATGAAAGAGGAGTTCAATTTGATGGGGATTCATCTGAATGCCCGCAATCCCAAGGAGCCACATGATTATGACGGGCATATCAGCTGTTCATGCCATTCTGTGGAGGAAGTGAAAAACAGGAAACATTTTTATGACTATGTTTTCATGAGTCCTATTTACGACAGTATCTCTAAAGTGAACTATTATTCGACGTATACCGCCGAAGAATTACGTGAAGCACAAAAGGCTAAAATCATCGACTCGAAAGTAATGGCGTTAGGCGGTATCAATGAGGAGAACCTGCTTGAGATTAAGGACTTCGGCTTTGGCGGTGCCGTTATATTGGGGGACCTTTGGAATAAATTCGATGCTTGTTCCGATCGTGATTATCTGGCTGTAATCAAGCATTTCAAGAAACTGAAAAAGCTATCGGATTGAGCGAATAAAGAGCCGGGCTTGTATTTTATATTGCAATCACTAGATTTAGATTTTATATAAAGGAAAAGGGAATCCCCGAATATTCGAGAATTCCCCTTTCCTTTATTATTGTATAACGGTTCTTTATCAGAATTCGTAATGGAAACCAAATGAAAGGTCTTCACTACCGAATGAAAATCCGTAACCATCAGTACCATACGCATAATCATCTCTGTATCCCAAAAATCCACATTTGGCAACAAGGCTAAAGTGATTATTCAATTTAATGGCAAGTCCCGGTTTGATCCCCAGCTCAAAGCCACCTTCGGAGTTGTCACCATATTTAACAGAAGAAACTCCAATACCTCCATCCAAGAACAGACGTACTACTTTATTTTCGTAATATGAATAACGAACATAAGGAGCAAAACTAAAAGCATTTTTAAAACCTACTGTCTCTTTGCTGTTGTGAGCAAATCCTAAGGTAGCTCCCACTGCCCATTGTTCACTAAAGTTATATCCAAATTCCGGTTCAATCAGGAAAGATGTATTATCCGCATCGTCATTATGCCACAATGCCACATTTCCACCCGCATAAAATTGTGCTTTAGCAGACAAAGCCGCCATCACTACAAAAATCAAAACTACAATCTTTTTCATTCTATCGTTGTTTTAGTTAAACATTCAGGCCTCTTAAAAGCCTAATACCTTAATTTTTCGGGGAACAAAAGTATAACCCTTTTTTGATTAAAACAACTTTTTAGTTAGTTTTTCATAAAACATACATATTGAGCGAGTGTAAACTTTGAGTAAACATCGCAACAAATAATAGTAAATAATCGGCTGAAAAAATAGGCTGCAATCAACTCTATGAGATGATTACAGCCTACATTACAGATAGTTAAGTACCTAACCAGTGTATTTGACTATCCTTCTATAGCTGCCTGCACCGCCATAGGATATTACTGATTATCAGCTGTTTACCACAAAGACTGGTCAACATAAATGTGTTTTTAAATACACATATCGCTTATTCTGCAAGTTGACCAATGCCTCTTCGTAGTCCGCTGATGAATCAGTGCCTAAATTATTCTTTTAATCCTCTAGGGCGGCTTGTGCCGCAGCTAATGTGCTTTGAGAATAAATGAATTACGTAAAACATGGTCAACAAATTAAATGCAAAATTAAGCTTGTTTTGCAAGTTCAGCTTGTTGATTCCAAATCATTACGGAATTAAATCTTCCGTGGAATTTAAATCATACTTTTCATTTTTAAGTTCAACTTGAATCGGAGATTATAGATTCCCGATCGATACTCTTAGCAGGATATCTATGATGGAAATGACAAAAGTTCTATCCAACACATTCTGCAAATTTTGCTTGCAAAATTAACGAATAGCCCATATATCTCCAAATATTGCAACACGTTTTTCTTGTTATCCGTGCAAAATAAGTAGTTTTCTTGATTCAAATCATTACAAGAACCAAAAATATTCAATTAAAAGAAAAGCGAGGTCAAGAACTTCTGTTTTGATTTAGGTTTAAGTTTAGATATTCTTATATATGTAATAAGGTACGTAAACCAACATCAGGATGGCATTGGTCAGCCATCTTTAAGTTTAGTGTGGCATGTATATATACATGGATAAACGTAAACCTTAAACTTATTCCGCAATCATGCTAGATGCAGCGCACTAATCAGCTCTTTCTCTTTAACCGAAAAAGAGGAGCAGGATTGAGTCCTGTTCCTGTCTATGCAGCGACTTTTATAGTTCAAGAAACAACCAAGTTTGAGAATGTATCTATCGGCACACACTATTTATCAAGTAAAGAGGTGAATTGGTCACGATTTCGCTAATTTCTTTGTATGGTTTCATAGAAACCTTTATCGCACGTTTGATGTCGTGCTCTTGAATAAAAGAATTCAGACTCTTCGATCTCAAATTCTCCTCTGCTTTACATTCTATAGGTAATAGCTCATTGTCACGTTGTAAGAGAAAGTCCACCTCCTGACGGGAGTTGTCTTTTGACCAATAGAATAAGCCATATACTTCATTTAGCTGTTGAAATACGAACTGCTCTGTCAAGGCACCTTTAAACTCAGTAAAGATGACAGAACCCTCCAACAGCGTTTTGGCTTCAAGTCCACTCATCGAGCTAAGAAGACCGATATCATTGAGGAATACTTTATAAGCTTTCTCGTCCCGATAAGCTGAAAGTGGAAGTCCTGGTTTAGTTACGCCATTGACTTGGTGGAGCATACCAGCGTCAAACAACCATTGCAGGGCAACTTCATATTCACGTGCTCTGGCCCCATCACGCACCAAACCGAATACAAATTTCTTGTTCTCACGGCTGAGCTGATTTGGAACAGATCGCCACACTTGTCTCAGACGTTCTACAAGTGCGCCCTCTGCGTGCTTGGAGAAGTCGTCTTCATAGCCGCGAAGGATTTCGTTGTGTATCTCACGTATTTCACTCCATTCGGCATCATCAACATAAGCTTGGACAGCTTCAGGCATACCGCCAACAAAATAGTATTCTTTTAGGCGGTTAGTCAGTTTGTCATGAAAAAGGCCAAGTGTATCTATGTCTTTTGATTCAATTGCCAAAGCAAGTGCATCGTCACCGACAGCCATCAAAAATTCACAGAAGTTCATCGGATGCATCTTCATGAAGTTGACCTTGCCCACAGGGAATGAAACACCTTGATGCAAGGCTATGCCTAATAACGACCCAGCTACGATAATATGCTGTTCCGGGCAGTTCTCACAGAAATACTTCAAAGCAGTAAGTCCTCCTTCTGCCTCTTGAATCTCATCAAGGAAAATAAGAGTCTTGCCAGCTTCGCAAGGTACACCACACTGGGTGCGTATGGCACGAATGATACGATTCGTGTCATAATCCTGCAGGAAGAGTCCCTGTAGATGCTTGGCTTCTTCAAAGTTGATATATGCAAGATGGCTATAATGGCGTTTCCCAAACTCCTTTACAGCCCATGTTTTACCTACCTGTCTGGCACCCTCTACTACCAGAGGTTTTCTACGCTTGCTTTCTTTCCACTCAAGCAATTTATGCAGTATATTTCTTTCCATATTTTAGTTATTTTACACGTTTTATGTACGAACATTTGTGGCGTATTACACACAATATGAACGAATATTCGCGCGAAATTACACATTTTATGAACGTAAACGCTTTAGCAAAGGTATAAAAAAATCGTCAAAGATGGCTATTTATCCCCTAAAAATCAACGTTTTCTAACGCTATTTTTCATAGAATCTTGCAATTTGACATTATATGCAACCAAAAGAAGTCTGATTTGCTTGATTTAATAACGCATATTTTGCGGCATTTTAGCCTGTCTTTTAACTGATACTTAGGATTCACATCCTGTATCTACTTCATAGGACTGATAAAATTCTGTTGCAAAGGTACATGATTCTTCTTGCGCACTACAAGGACGTGCCTATGGTTCATGAAGAAATCTCCACACCGTGCCGGGTAGTATTTCTTGATGAATCCTTGCATTGCTTGAACAATCACCTTTGACAGTCAACATAATTTTTAATCAATCCCAGAAGTAGAAATTCTACAGAAGGGAAATAAAAAGACAACAAACATGACAACAATACAATCTATTCTTCAGCGACTGACAAAGGCAGTTAGCGGTACTGACAAGAAACTCTACTCAGAGGATGAGTTGAACAAGTTTGCAACCTTCTATCTCAACAAGTGGGAAGAGAATACCAGTGAGGACGTTATCGCTGAGTCTTTCATTGATTTCTGGTGGAACACTGACCACGCTTGCAGAAGGTGCTCAGTATGCGGTAAACTGATGTCTGAAGGCTATTGCAGCGATATGGGCGCAGCCTATTATTGCAGTGACGACTGCCTACACACAGAGTACACCAAAGAAGAATGGGCGGAGGAATGCGAAAGTAATGAACAGAGTTATTATACGGAATGGTAACAATTTAAAATTCAACAATATGGCAAATCTGGCAACGACCACTTACAAAGTGACATCAGAGTCTCGTCAACTTGTGCGAGACCTTTGGGACATCCTCCAGAGGATGGAAGTAAATAGCAAGGATATATGGCTTGGCGATTTGGCTAAGCACTTTGGCATCGACTCAGAGTCAAAGCATATCAGCGTGCGATGGAAAATATAAAGTCGCTTGACCCACTATTATACTCCCAATTGACCCATCAAAAATATATTAGAACCAAGTAGAGAAAAATGCATTTTAACCCGGGTCAGTTTCAATTATAATTCTTTACAGTAGATACTACTTCTTTTTAGCATTAATCTTTCTTACAGAATCTCCCGTAAGTTCAATTTTGTGTGCAGTATGTACAATTCTGTCCAGGATTGCATCAGCTACCGTAGGATCACCAATTGCATCATACCAACTTTCAACAGGAAGTTGTGATGTTATTATGATTGATTTTAATCCGTGTCTGTCTTCTATTATTTCCATAAGGATTGACCTTTCCTTGGCATCCAGTCCTATAAGAAACAGATCGTCAAGAATAAGAAGTGAACACTTTTCAATTTTTTTCATCTCTGCGTCAATAGTCCCCTTGTTTTTGGCAAGTTTAAGCTGTCCCATAAGCTTTGACGCATTAGAGTATAAGGTCCTGACTCCATTTTTGCATGCTTCATATCCTATTGCTGAAGCTATATAGCTTTTGCCTGTTCCGGAGCTTCCTGTGATAAAAATATTCTGTCCGTCTCTTATAAAATCAA
>ERZ857775.4337-NODE-4337-length-10331-cov-2.574153_pt1 | contig 10331 bp, 11 predicted proteins | sample MGYA00519698_ERZ857775 | MGnify/ENA primary metagenome ERZ857775 (study PRJEB31778, sample SAMEA3449363) | human gut metagenome | biome: human gut; feature: human-associated habitat; material: faeces | place: United Kingdom | collected 2010/2012 ...
TGAGTGCCACTAGTAAAAGGTTAGTACAATCGAAACCCATCGCTCGCGATCGGGAGGAGAGCTGTGTGATACAGCTCTCCTCCTTTTTTGTCGGCAGCTTTGGGTTTCGTTGCTTTTTAAAAACTGCTGTGATAGAATGAACTTATAGTTTCCAGATGTTTTGGAGAAATCTGGGCAGCCCAAAAAGGAGGAGCAGATATGCGGGTATTGTTTTGCATGGGAGAAAAAAGTGCGGATGGACGGGTGTTTGTTCGTCCGTCTGCGCGCTGCATTGCCATCGAGGGCGACAGGGTGGCAATGGTACACAGTTTGCAGTACGACTACTACAAATTCCCGGGCGGCGGCATCGAGCCGCAGGAAACCCGAGAGCAGGCGCTGGTGCGGGAAACGCAGGAGGAAGCGGGTCTGCTGGTGATACCCGATTCGATTCGGGAGTTCGGCTGCGTTCGGCGGCTGGAGGCTTCTGATGGGGCAGAGTATGACTGCTTTGTGCAGGACAACTTCTACTACCTGTGCCGGGTGGAGCGGACAACGGTCGAGCAAAGGCTGGACGATTATGAGGCACAGGAGCAGTTTACGCTGGAATGGGTGCAGCCAAAGCGGGCAATCGAAGTGAACCGGACGGTGGACCACGGTCCCAAAAATCAGAATATGCTCGAGCGGGAGGCGCGGGTGCTGGAAATTTTGCAGCAGGAAGGCTATTTTTCCACAAAGGAATAGGAGGACAGCGATGGAAGTGTGTATCAGAAGGGCAAAGCCGGGCGACGAAGAAACACTTGCGATGATTCAGATAAAAAGCTGGCAAAGCGCCTTTGCCGACATTTTGGACAGGGAAACGCTGGAAGGATGCACCGACTTCGAGCGGGTGACGGCGACCTACCGCAGGTTGCTTGAGCAGGGCATCGGCAATGGCTATCTGCTCACCGTCGACGGGAAGCCGCACTGCATTGCGTGGTGGGACAGAAGCCGCACACAGCAGATGGCAGAGTATGCCGAGCTGATTTGTATTCACAGCCTGCCCGACCGCTGGCGGCAGGGCTTTGGCAGCAGGATGATGGAGCGGGTGCTGTCGGACATGGCAGTCGCCGGATACCGGCAGGTGATGCTGTGGGTGTTTGCAGAGAACACCCGCGCCAGAAAATTTTATGAAGCGAACGGATTTTTTACAAACGGCGAGCAGAAGCCGCAGCTGCTCCCGGTGGAGCTTTGCTACCAGAAAAGGCTGTAAGCGGTTGGAGAAGGAGAGAGTTCCTTGCAAATGGAAGGAAATCAGAAAAGAAGTGCATGGCTCATAGTGGCGTTTTTGGGAATCGTTTTATTGATTTACTATTTTAACGACCTTGTGGGTCTGCTGCTCAACAGATATTACAGCCCATACTGGAGCTGCAATAGTGTTTGGGCAATCACACAAATGTACGCGGAAACGCCCTGTGTGTCAAAAGTAAGATTTGAGCAGGTCGATGGAGGCAAAGGAGGGATAGACGCTGTGTGCTATATGCGGTGGGACGCGGGCATTGAGGAGGATTTGCAGGCATACAGCGACCTGTGCAGTATCGTGAGTTCGGACAAATTTTTGTCGGCTTATTTCGAGGATGTCTTTTCTGAAGAGGAGCACCCCGATACAGACCGAATCATCTTTTCAGTATCGGTTGTACATCAGGACCGCTCGCAGCTTTCCGGGGATGCTTTCTATCAGCTGGTTGAGTCGGAGGAGGGTTTCCGGTTGGCGCAAACCAGTCCCTTCCCGCCTAAACCACCGATACGCTTAGGGTACGAATCAGAAAAAATGGATGAGTTTGTCTGTACCCAATAGCAGAAAATTGAATTGACTAAAACACCTCCCATCTGTTTTAAAACAGATGAGAGGTGTTTTGTTTTACAGGATGTACAACACAGAATCGTTTAAACGGCAATCAGTCTACGATTTTAACAGAGGTCTTCTGATATGGCAGTTTTGTAACAAGCACCGCAGACAATCTGGATTTTGCGGTACTTGATGACGTTGCTAAAAATTTGGCTGCCTGGGTCATCAAGCGCGGAGACGAACCGCTGGACTTCTATGCAGTGTATTGGTAAAAAGAATATGTAAAAAAGAAGCACCGTTGCTTTGTGGTGTGTGGAAATGTGTCTGCTGTACGACGGCTTTTTTTCTTTCGTCGTCATCCGGTAGATTTAATCACACTTTCTATCTTACTTGTAATTCTATAACAAAGACCAAATTTTGCAGAAATCTCCTAAATTTAAAAATCAAAAGCATTTTTATTTTTTTTACTATTCGCATTGTAACAGAACTCGTCAAGGATAAGCAGGAGACAGCGTTCTTTCCTTTTACAAAATAAAGACAAAACAGGAAGGCTAAAAGAAAATCAAATTTCTTTTAGCCTTCCTGTTTTGTGGTGTGCTCATTCTATGCACCAGACGCAAACGTGTCCATTCTAAGTGAACATTATGCTGCGGGTGCAGCTGCACGGCTTTGGGAAGCAGCCGCGACGGTCAGCAGAGTATTGTCCATATTTTCGGCAAAGATGCCATACCCGCGGGTCGGGTCATTGACAAACACATGGGTCACACCATGATACCTATGGAAACCTACCAAGATTGCATAGAATACTACACGATTTGCGAAGAAATCACACAAAATAAGAAAACAGAAAATCAGGCAAAAAGCTATTTTGATGCTGCAAGACATAAGGAAGGAGTCCATAGAATGACCGCACAAATTATCACGATTGCAAATCAAAAAGGTGGAGTTGGCAAAACGACCACCTGTACAAATCTGGGAATCGGGCTGGAAAGAGAAGAAAAGAAGGTGCTGTTGGTTGACGCAGACCCGCAGCCAGACTGAGTCTGGACGCAATTTCGCGCCTTGGTTTACTGCGAAGTTACAGTTTCAGCACACGGCGATCGCTCGCGTTTTCACACTCGCTCGTTTGAACTGCGCCGAAGGCGAACAGGGTGCAGGCTCAGCCTGCAAGGTATCCTTCATCGCCCAGAAGGGGTGGACTTTATCCCCGCCAATATCCAGCTGTCCGGGATGGAGGTTTCACTGGTGAATGCGATGAGCCGTGAAAGCATCCTGCGTCAGTATCTGGAAACGGTGAAAGAACAGTATTCTCATATTCTCATTGACTGCCAGCCATCTTTGGGGTACGGGTCGCCGGTGGCGACCTCTAAACATCGAAGGTGGTTAGAAGTACCGACCGAGCCGACAGGCGAGACTGCTCACTGTCAACGCTTTGGCTGCTGCTGACCGCATTATCATTCCCGTTCAGGCAGAATACCTACCGGCAAAAGGTTTGGAGCAGCTGCTTTCGACCATTGGAAAGGTAAAGCGTCAACTCAATCCCAAATTGCAGGTTGACGGGATTTTGCTCACCATGGTGGACAATCGAACCAATTTTGCAAAGGAAATTTCCGCTCTCCTGCGGGATACATATGGAAACAAAATTCGGGTGTTTTGCAGTGAGATTCCTCATTCTGTGCGCGCGAAGGAGATCAGCGCCGAAGGAAAGAGCATCTTTCTCCATGACCCCCATGGCAGAGTAGCAGAAGGCTACCGAAATTTAACAAAGGAGGTGCTGAGCCTTGAAAAGCAGCGCGAAAAACATCCGGCTGACCTCAGTCGATGAACTGTTTTCTACCGAAGAAAGCCGTGAGGATGCCCAGCGGGAAAAGGTGGTGGAGATTGCACTTTCCCAGCTGCATCCATTTCAAAATCATCCTTTTCAAGTCAGGGATGACCAGGCAATGCAGGAAACCGCTGACAGTATTCGGGAATATGGGGTGCTGGTTCCAGCCATCGCACGCCCAGACCCGAACGGAGGATATGAGCTAATTGCTGGTCACAGGCGGCATCGGGCAAGCCAGCTTGCCGGGAAGGAAACGATGCCGGTTATTATCCGGGAGCTGGACGATGATGCCGCAACGATTATTATGGTGGACAGCAATTTGCAGCGGGAAAATATCCTTCCCAGTGAGAGAGCGTTTTCCTACAAGATGAAGCTGGAGGCGATGAAGCATCAGGGGGAACGAGCAGATTTAACTTGTGGTCAAATTGGCCACAAGTTAAACAGACAAAAAAGCCGTGATTTACTAGCGGAACAAACAGGAGATAGTGCAAAAAATATCCAACGCTATATCCGTCTGACCGAACTGATTCCCGAGCTGCTGGAACTGGTGGATGAACATAAGATTGCACTGAATCCGGCGTACGAGCTTTCCTTCCTGAAAAAAGAGGAGCAGACAAAGCTATTGGATGAGATGGAAAGCGAGCAGACGACACCCTCCCTTTCGCAGGCACAGCGACTCAAAAAATTCAGTCAGGAAGGTCATCTTTCCCTCGATGTGATGCGAGCAATCCTGAGCGAGGAAAAGAAAAGTGAGGTGGACCGGGTAACGCTCACCGGTGACACCCTGCGCAAATACTTTCCGAAAAGCTACACGCCACAGCGGATGCAGGACACCATTATCAAGCTGCTCGAACAGTGGCAGCGCAGACAAAAGGAACAGGAGAGATAAATGATGGTTTTACAATCCGAAGATACAAAAACCATTGTGTTCCTTAGCTTTTTTCAGCCAGGAGATCAGAACTTCCTGCTCTGGAAGCTGTTCCTTTTGAAGTGATTTGAGGATGCAGTCGGTTTCTTTGACAGAGTAATAATTGATTCCGCACAGATCAACAATTCCGGTTTTTCCGTTGCTGTAAATTCCATTGGAAAAAATGGAATCATAGTAAGCAGAAAATTGATTGTCATCATCGCCGTAGACGTACAAGGAATCATCACTCCAAGAATGAATCGAATCAACAGAAATGATTTACTCAATGGTTGAGTGAGAGGGCAGTCGGCAATATTGGAACTCGATGAAATAAGAGCCGCCAAAGGCTTTTCCTTCCTCTTGCGAATGAAAGTATGAAATAACAAAGAATCCCCTCCAAGCATTTTGTATGAAATGGAATAGTCCGAAATGTGGGTATTACCCGTAGGATGGCAATTCACTTTCATCCACAGCAACAGCTTCATAATCGTAATTATTCCAACAAGCCCCGATATCAGCTGATGTGAAGTAATCCTTTTCGTTGCCTGTTAGGTGAATCCTTCCGGCTTTCACAGCGATAGACGAATAAATGATTTCGTAGGTTGTAGAGTCAGAAAGATGAAAACGAAAGCTGGTTACAGAACCGCCGGCAACGGGTTCTGTCTCTTTGTCTTTCAAAGAGATGCGTTCAAACAGTTGATAGATGCTTTTAATATCCTCTTGCTGGGTAATCACTTTTTTCTCCGCTTCCATCGGATTGATAAAGTAAAACATATCGATGCTGGTTACATCTGTAACCTCAAATGGAAAAGTGATGGAAATTGTTTTGCCGCCACAGCTGGCAAAGGATATGCAAAGCATAATAATGAAGATCAGAATAACTGCTTTTTTCAGCATGATCATCCCTCCTTGTCTTTTTAAAATTTATCTGCTTTCCCTTTATTTATTTTCATTGTACATCAGGAAGGGAATGCTGCGCAAGACCCCAGCTTTGTAGCAGGCTGAGCCTATCGACACAACTCACTGATCTTATCGTACTGCTTTTTTGGTTTCACAGGGGTTTCACCCCCGTACCCCTACGAGCTTTTTGAAAAAAGCTCGACCAAAACTTTAATTCTTTGTCAAATCCAGCGACTTTTGCGCCGAAGGCGAACACTTTTCTTTTGGTCCTACCTTTTCTTTTTAGTAAAGAAAAGGTAGGGAAGTTGCATCTTTGTATGCAACTTTGGGGGTGTTTGGGGGTAAGAGTGAAGGGGCACTTTTTAGGTGAAGAGAAAAAATAACACCAAATATGGGTGACAGCATAAGGAGAAGGTGTCCTCTTTGAAATTACCTCTGTATCGTATAAACTGCCCACCGCGAGCACAAAGGTTGGACTAAAAAGAAACTAAAACGCGAAACAGCTTTGCTACTTTCTCAGAAAGTAGAGAATGACAACAGAAAGGAAGTTTTCCATGACACAAACGCTACAATTCCGATATTATTACAAAAATCAGGCGGAGCAATTTCACTTTTATAAGATACCCAAAGTCCTTTTTACCGATGCCCGATTTAAGGGATTTTCCGCAGAAGCAAAAATCTTCTATGGACTGATGCTGGATCGGATGAGCTTGTCGATGAAAAATGGCTGGATGGACAGTCAAAACCGTATCTATATCTATTTTACTTTGGAAGATGTAGTGGAACTACTGGGCTGTGGGCACGGTAAGGCAGTGCGGCTTTTTTCAGAGTTGGACAGCGTGAAAGGAATCGGGCTGATTGAGCGCAAAAAGCAGGGGCAGGGAAAGCCTGCAAAGATTTATGTCAAGAACTTTTTGGAGGATGAAGCTGTGGACGGAGATTCCGATGAAAACAAGACTTCCCAGAATCGGAACTCTGAGAAGGGGGATTTTCAAGGAAAAGACGAGCAGTTTTCCCAAAATGGGAACTCTCAGCAGGGGGTGACTTCCGATTTTCAGAAGTCTGCACTTTTGAAAAAAGAAAGTCCAGACATTCCTTTTTCGGGAAGTCTAGACTTTTCAAAATCGAACGGAAATAATACTGATCTCAGTAAGACTGAGAGAAACAATACAGAATCTTTTAATGATTCGATGGATGGGATGGAACGCGCGCGCAAAAAACAAGAAATGGAACAGCTTATCCGCAGAAACATTGAGTATGATGTTTTGTTTTTGCGGAATCCATCCTGTGACAAGGAAATCGACGAAATTGTTTCGCTCATGACCGAAGTGGCAACCAGCAGGAGAAGCACCATTCATCTGGACAAGCAGGATATCCCGCAACCGATGGTGAAGGAGCGCTTGCTGAGTTTGCAGTGTGAGCATATCGAATATGTGTTGGAACGGATGCAAAGCAGCACCGCCAAGATACATAACATCCGCGCCTATCTCCTGACCGCCCTGTATCATGCGCCAGAGACGATCCACCACTACTATGCTGCGCAGATGAGAGAGTCAAATGATTGAGTGGATTTGGATGAACTTCTATCATTCTGACTGAATCAATTTGTATTTTCGAGCTGTTTTTGCGTTGATAACAGCAACTTGAGATTCCCAGATAGAAGAAATAGAGCTCATTTTCCTCTCTAATGCATCTTTAATCGGCAAGAGCCATTCATCTTGATGATTTTTAATGACAAGGATGAATTTAATGGATACCTGTTGATGGTTTATTTTTTTCATAGGATCAGGAAGGTCATTAGCTGATCCATGTCGTCCCAAGACCCCAGTATAATAAAGATTAAGAGAGTGCAGAAACTTTTGAGAAATCTCATCAATAAATTCCTCAAATCGAACTAGATTGTCTGGGACAGGTTTAGGGGAACTAGATTTAGCTTCGATAAATTGTAATTTATTGTTGTTTTCTAAAATAAACTCAACCGTTTTAATGTTATGGAGATTTTTATAAAGTTTTGATTTTTCAATCTGAAAAACATGGGAAAATTCAAACGGACCGAATTTCATCCCGGATTCTTCAATCTCGATCATGTTCTGGTTGTTTTTTGTCATGATTCCATCACCTTATGATAAAGGCTAATAAAAGTATCGAGGATGGAGTTGTGTGTCAGCTCTTTAAAATGAGGGGAACTCTCCACGGCAACGGTATGATCTTCATCATAGAAGAAGGAGTGGAACATAACTTTATCGGATGTTTGACGTTTGACTTCCAGATATTTGTTTAGAAAATAATCATGTGTGGAAATGAAAATCTGTACACCGTTTTGCTGTAAATTGAGCAGTATTTCGGCAATGATTGGAATATGAATCGGGTTGATATTTGCTTCAGGCTCGTCCCAGAACAGGACAGATCCGCTTACAAGCACGCCATTTTTAACAAGCTGCCATAACAAGGCAATTTTTCGGATACCTTCAGCAACAAGGTTGAATTCGATTTTCGTATTTCCATGTTTCAGGTAGAACTCATCCCGTTCTTTGTCAAAGAAAACTTTGCCCTCAATGATAGCTTCAATTTGACTTAACAAGGTTTTTTTAATAGCAGCATCTTTTCCAGAAGAAACCTTGATTTTCGCAGCATTGATGACATCCAAATAGGTGTCATCAAAAAAAACATTATTCATTGCAACAGCTGCATTCAGATTGTAGGAGTGGGATAAAATTTCCTTTGCTGGAATAAATACACTGGATAAGCCTTCCCGTTGTTTTTCCCAGCCTTCTTCACCGGCTACTTCTGAATCCCATTTTGACGTTTTATTACTGAAAGAAGCGGACAATGTTTTGCTATTGAATGTCTTGCTATTGGATAATAATTTGCCGATTTTTTCATTTTTGCTTGTTATATCGATAGATGCATCATTGTTGCCTTGCTTCCTTCGCACAAGACGGGAGATACGATGCTCGTCAGGAGCAAAACAACTCACAATTTTATTGGAGAAAGAAACTTTAGGATCAGCAGCACAACAAGCACTGTATAATATTTTTAGAAGATGTGTTTTGCCTACGCCATTTGGACCGATAAAAACATTGATTCCATCAGAAAACTGCATATCGAGTGTATCAAAAACGGTAATATTTTTTAAACTGATTTTTTGAATGAACATAAATTACACCTCTTTTATCGGTGATATTGAGTAGAAGTTTTAAAAGCTCAAAACGGTATCGGAAGTTTAAAACAGTTTGAGCGCCTTTACGAAGTAACTTTATTATAGACTATTTTGAACGGATGAACAACCGTTTTATTCGCTTTTCTGTAAGTTATGAAACAGTGATTTTTCTTGGTTTCATAACATGGCGATGAGAGAAGTGTTTTGCTAAAAATATAAGTTCAGTAAATCTGAATTATCGTAAGACAGTAGATTCAAGGAAAAGTCCAATGGTATTAAGTCAAGAGGGTGATACAAGAAAATTTTAAGTAGAACTTGGGAAAAAGCGTCATGTAGCATGGAAAAAGGCAACACCAACCAAAGCCCTGTCCCTGAGAAATTTTGAAACAGGGCCTATGAGTCAGAGTGGCAAGCTGCGCTCTCAGCCCTCCGGCGGGATATACAGGCGGTTGTCCTTTAGCAGCCGAAAGACCAACCGGACCAGTTTTCTGGCAGTTAAAGCGAGTGCGCGTTTATGCTGGTACTTGTTGACCTCTTTGAATTTGAGGTCATAGTAGCGCCGGAACTCGGAGTCGCATCTTCTCACGGAGTTGGCGGCTTCCAGCAGGTAGTAGCGGAGATAGCGGTTGCCGGATTTAATCATTCTGGAGTGTTCGGCCTCGAAGTCGCCAGACTGGCTCCTGTTCCAGACAAGGCCGGCGTATTTGGCAACCGAGGCTTGGGAATCAAAACGGTGGATATCACCAATCTCAGCAATGATACCGGCGGAGTAGACCTTGCCAATACCGGGGATGGAGGTCAAAGTGTTCGGAATGATTTCAAACTGCTGTTCAATGGCCTTATCTAATACTTTGACCTGCCCTTTCAAGGCGCGCATGGAGGCAATAGAAACAGCCATTGCTTGGTTTACAGTGTCGTTTACTGTTTTGGGCAGCCGATAGGAGCCTTTGGCTGCAGCCCGAACTGCCTTGGCGGTAGCATCCGGGTCAGCAAATTTGCCACGGCCTGTTTCAGTAATAAAGGCAGTCAGTTCCTCCAGGTCGGCATTCGCCAAGTCATCCACGGTTTCAAAGTGTTCCATGAGTGCGATGGTGGTGGCGCTGGTGTTCTGAATGTCTTTGTCCTGGGCCATGCCGGAGCATTTGAGGAATAAGTAGTTGGCGAACCGCTGCTTCTCCCGGGTCAAGTTTTGGATGACATCAAATCTGGCTCTGGTAAGGGTTTGCAGGGCTTTGTAGCGGTAATCGTCCATGTAGACCTCCCTGTTGATTCTGCCGAAACGGAGATGGTCGGCAATCACAAAGGCGTCCACCCAGTCGTTCTTTGGCAGGTCAGAATAGGCTTCCTTGAATTTCCGCACCTGCTTTGGATTTAGAACATGGATTTTCCTCTGAAACCGCCCCAAGCGGCCATCCTCACGAAGAGCATAGACTAGGCTGTCCCCGTAGATGGAGGTGGCCTCCAGGCCAATCACCACACGCTCAAGCTGCATGGAGCCAAGTGCCGATACGATTCTCTCTGATAACAGTTTAGCACCGCCAAGGTTATTCTGCACGGAGAAGCTGGAGTGTTTGCTGCCGTCCGGTTTCATCAGGTAGGCCACATTGTTCTTGCTGCTCACATCAATGCCAACGAATAGTGGATTCACAATTTTCACCTCCCCGCATGGAGATTTCAGGCCAGCAGGCTTTGAGATACCCATGATAACCGGAGCATCCGCAACCTCGCGTATCAG
>ERZ857775.4345-NODE-4345-length-10308-cov-2.776163_pt1 | contig 10308 bp, 9 predicted proteins | sample MGYA00519698_ERZ857775 | MGnify/ENA primary metagenome ERZ857775 (study PRJEB31778, sample SAMEA3449363) | human gut metagenome | biome: human gut; feature: human-associated habitat; material: faeces | place: United Kingdom | collected 2010/2012 ...
TCTCTTTCTCCATGCGTTCATCTTGATCACAGGACGCACCATTAACATACTGGCACCTGTAGTTCCTACCCAGCTGGAAAGCATGGTTCCCAAAAGCAGAAGTCCTACATTGATCCTTGGAGAACCTGCCAGATCTCCTTCCAGGGTAATATTACCTGCTACGCAGAACAGGCCAAACAGCAATACAATAAATGTAAGATAATCATCAATAATGCATTCTAATACTTTCTCTGCCGCTTCTCCTGCGCCAAAAAAGATTGCAAATGGAATGACAAATAAAACAGACCAGAATACCACTGCATGAGGCTGGTGGCTTTCCCACCATTCTGCCTTTACAAGAGGCATAATGGCTACACACAGCAAAAGACCTGCAAAAGGAATACAGAACACAGGTGAAATGATCTGCGTTCCTTCCTGTCCGGCTAACGCTGTCAGTGGAAATGCCATAACCATAAGCAGTATGGCTTCCAGCAACGAAACCAACTTCTTCAAATAATCTCCTCCTTAGTATTTACATTTATACATTCATTCTTCGCATTGTTGAATTGTAGCACTTTTTAAGATAAATGCAAGAATTGATATTTTATTCACGTATTTTCTCATCTTGCCCCTCTTCTTTAAGTATGATAAACTGGTACTATCATGTTTAAAATAACATACATTTTATCGCTGACATTATAATTACCCACAGAAAGTGAAGAATTTAACCTATGGAACTGAATGATCGAAGATTTGCGGTCCTTATTGACGCTGACAATGTTTCACCTAAATATATTAAATACATTCTGAACGAGGTTTCCGATCTGGGAGTGGCTACTTACAAGAGGATCTACGGCGACTGGACAGATACAGAAAAGAAAAGCTGGAAAAATGTACTCTTAGACTGGTCTGTAAACCCGATCCAGCAGTACAGCTATACTACCGGAAAAAATTCTACAGACTCTGCCATGATCATTGACGCTATGGATATCCTCTATTCCGGAAATGTAGACGGTTTCTGCCTGGTATCCAGTGACTCTGACTTTACCCGTCTGGCACAGCGTTTAAGAGAAGCAGGGATGTTTGTTATGGGGATCGGTGAGCAGAAAACGCCAAAGCCGTTCCGCGCTGCCTGCGACGCTTTTAAGATCCTAGAGATCATTTCTTCCGAAGACACGCCGGAGGATGTTGTCCCTGTAAAAGTAAGTACAGATGAGATTGAAAAAGTCATCACCAAACTACTTATTGAAAACAACAGCCAGAACCAGCCTGTAAACCTGGCAAAAGTCGGAAACTTCCTTACCAAACGCTTTTCCGATTTTGATGTGCGCAATTACGGTTATTCCAAACTTTCCACATTTTTGGAAAGTTTAAACAGCAATGATTTCCATGTGGTAAAACTACATAATGGATATTTCGTCCAGGAAAAGACCGCTTCTGTTCCAAAATCAGAAATTGAAAAAGAGATCTGCCGTCTGATCAAAAACAATAAGGGACGTGTGGATAACTTAAGCATTATCCATGAAGACTTGAAAAAAACATTTCCTTCCTTTGATGTAAAGCAGTACGGTTTCAGCCGCTTATCCAGCTTTATCCGCAGTTTCAATACTTTTAAGATCAAAGACAATGTGGTGCAGATGCGTTGATCCGCCTCTGCACCACATTTTTATAAAACAACTTTATTACTCAAAGCGGACAATTTCTTTTTTTAACCGCTTCATGATCTTTTTCTCCAGCCTGGATATGTAGGACTGGGAAATCCCCATCAGGTCTGCTACTTCTTTCTGTGTCATCTCTTCCCCGTCTTCATTTGTAAGCCCGTAGCGCAGTTCCACGATCTTGCGCTCTCTAGGAGCCAGTCGGCTGATGGCTGTATTTAACAGATTTTTCTCGATCTCATCTTCGATCCCGTGATAGATCACATCTTCATCTGTTCCTAAAATATCGGAAAGCAGAAGCTCATTTCCATCCCAGTCTACATTTAAAGGCTCATCAATGGAAACTTCCAGCTTGGTTTTATTATTCCGCCTTAAATACATGAGGATCTCATTTTCAATACATCTTGACGCATAGGTAGCCAGTTTTATGTTCTTATCCGGCTTAAAGGTATTGATCGCCTTGATCAGTCCAATGGTCCCAATGGAGATCAGGTCTTCCACTCCTACGCTGGTGTTGTCAAATTTCTTTGCAATGTATACAACCAGGCGGAGATTATGCTCGATCAGGGCAGAACGGGCTTTCCCATCCTCTTCTGTTCCCAGCATACCGATCATTTTTCCTTCTTCTCTTGCATCCAAAGGTGGCGGTAAAATGTCAGCCCCTCCAATATAATGTACTTCCCCCTGTCCCGGCATAAGAACCGTCCTGAACCTGGAAACAGTCTTTAACTGAAAACGATTTGGTACAGCCACTTTTATCATCATGATCCATTCCTCCTACACTTGCATGCCTTCATCATTCTTCTGTATCAGCACTTCATATTCGTCACAGGGAGACAGACTTCCTTTTGTAATGGCGATCCAGGGTTTCGGGATCACAAAACTGTCTTTCTCCCCTTCTACCTTCATTTCATCGATCCTTACAGCCGGAAGGATCCCGCTGCTTCCTACGCAGCGGTAAGGTACATACATGACCCCTTTTACAACAGGACAGAGCCGTTTCATCAGCTCTGCAGTTGCCACATGGACCGGAATACCGCTTGCAGGAGCTGTAAGATGGTTTCCTGTATCGATCAGTCCCCTGGTCTTTATTTTCTGGCCCTCATAAAGCAATGTGACATTCCGCAGATATTTCTGCTCCGTTTTTCTGTTTCCTGTGATCCTTAAAAGATCTCCTACCCAGAAGCAGAAACAAAAAGCTCCTGCTGCCAGAAAAAAACGGATGGAAAATCTTCCAGGCATCCAGTTTGCAACTTCCCTTCCCAGACTGCTCTCAGAAAGCGCCAGCATAACACCTCCTAAGACTACGGATATTAGATAGATCCCGCCTACTGCCCGGATCAGTTCTTTCCTGCTTCGGATCCCATAAGCAGTTACTGCCATAAGGCTTCCAACTGCCACGTAGGTTCCAAACATCTGCAAAAGCAGAGGAGTCTCTGGAAACACAGCCAGGACACAGGCCCATACAGCTCCTAAAACGGCTCCTCTTATCATATGTTTAAGGTCTGCGCGGTAAGAAAAAAGTCGGTTTAACATGGCAAGTACCGCCAGATCCATAAACAGGTTCACTGCAAATATGACATCTATGTAAACTCTGTACACCATCTTTCCTGGCTTTTTTCCACCTCCTGTGTTTTCATCTGAGGTACATTATAATCATTCTCAAGTGCAAAAGCTGTCGAAGTAAGGGGGAGAAATGGTTGTTTTTTTCGACAAAAAAAGACCTCTCCCACAGGCTTTTTTCCTGTAGGAAAGGTCTTTTAAAATTCTTTTTGAAGTTTTATATTTGTGGATCCAAATTATCTCTTATTCTTTAAGAAATCCGGGATATTGATCTGCATCTCTTTGTTTGCTGCCGGGCGGAAGGAAGGAGTGGTTCTTTCCTGTGCCGGAGCTGCTGGCTTTTCTGCTGGCTGGCTTCCTGCATTTCCTGCATTGAAAGTTGGAGTAGCGTTGAATTTAGGGATGGTATATCCGGTTGTCTGCTGTGTATTTGGTGTAAATGTGCGGTTAAATGCTGGCTGTGCCGGCTTTGTAAAGGTTGGAGCTGCAGTTTCAGTTGCTGCTGCTTCGTTTGAAGCACTCTTCTCTGCTGGCTGTGCCTTATAGCTGTTAAGTCCGCTCATAACCTTGCTGACAGAAGAAGTTGCGTTATGCTCGTCCAGTCCGGTAGCAATAACAGTAATGCTTGCTTCATCCTGTGCATTTTCATCATACATAGCACCGAAGATAATGTTTGCATCATCACCAGCCAGTTCCTGAACATAGCTTGCTGCGTCATTTGCTTCGATCAGGCTGATGTCACCGGAAATATTGATGATCACATGGCTTGCACCCTCAATAGTGGTCTCCAGAAGAGGACTGGATACAGCCTGCTTAACAGCCTCGATGGCCTTGTCATCACCTTTTGCCTTACCAATACCGATATGGGCAATACCCTTATCGATCATAACAGTCTGGATATCTGCAAAGTCAAGGTTGATCAGACCAGGAACATTGATCAGGTCGGTAATACCCTGAACTGCCTGCTGCAGAACTTCATCTGCTTTCTTAAGAGCATCCGGCATAGTTGTGCGGCGGTCTACGATCTCAAGAAGACGGTCATTTGGAATAACGATCAGAGTATCTACTGCCTGCTTTAAACATTCAATACCATTTAACGCATTCTGCATACGTGCTTTTGCTTCAAAACGGAAAGGCTTTGTTACAACACCGACAGTAAGGATACCCATATCCTTTGCGATCTTTGCAACAACAGGAGCTGCACCAGTACCGGTACCGCCACCCATACCACAGGTAACGAATACCATGTCAGCGCCCTTTAATGCCTGGGAGATCTCCTCAGAGCTCTCTTCTGCTGCCTTTTCACCAACTTCCGGACGTGCACCTGCACCTAATCCCTTGGTCAGCTTCTCACCAATCTGCATAGCGGTAGGAGCCTTACAGAACTGCAGTGCCTGCTTATCAGTATTGATACCGATAAATTCAACACCTGCGATATTTTCATCGATCATGCGGTTTACAGCGTTGTTTCCTGCGCCACCTACACCTACTACGATAATTCTTGCAGCATTCTCTGACTCATTTATTTTAATCTCTAACAAGATACTTGTCCTCCTTCTTAAAACCCTGCTCACAGAACATGGGACTGTGTTTTTTCTATAATTAATGTTTCTGATTTCTAGCCTAACTAATACTATATTTTATTTTCCAGAAAAAATCAACCCTGAATTTACTTTTTTAAGCATTGTCAAGCGTTTAACCGAGCGTTGTGCTTGCACATAAGCACGGTTAGACAGTTGACTTTATTTTAATTTAAAAGGAATGGTCCCGTCATTTCCCGTATCTGAATATCCATCCAGTTCCAGGGTTCCCTTTTTATCCTTTAATTCCGGGTGGTCTCTTAGAATATCATTTAAAAGAGACAGTTTTCCGTCAACATCTCCTCCGTCTCCCAGTGTTACCTCCATCTGGCCAATGGTAAGGGAAGGTTGTCCTGAAGAACCAAAGCGGATCCGGTCTACCTGGATATGATAGACTGAAAGCTGCTGGGTCAGATTTAAGATCTCCTCGAATATTTTGGGATCTTTTACAGGAAGATGCTGATACAAAACAATACGGCCAAATTCCAGGCCTGTGATCCAGGGCACACCCGGAAGGCAGTCCGGTGAACTTTCTACTATAATACCATCCCTGTCAAAATACATGTAACTGCTCATATAAGACACATAGCCTACAATGCTTTTGTCATAAATGATCACTTCTGCTTTAAAGGGGCCATGAAAAACGATCTTATATTTCTCCACAAAAGGGATCTGTCTGTGGGGCTGTGTTTTATCCCTGATAAAAGCCAGGATCGTATTGTTTCCCCACCGTCCGGAAAACAGGATATTTTCAATCTGCTCCGGCGTATAGCGGTTACTTCCTGACACGCTTACTTCTTTTATGCGCAGACCAAACACCAGGACCGCCGCAAGCAGCAGAACAGCTGCGGCGATCCCTACCCATTTATAGCTTTTTCTCTCTGCTCTTCTTATCATCCCGTATCACTCTCCATCCAGCTTATCTTTCCTCCCAGGGCATTTATATCCCGGCAGATGTCTTCGTATCCCCTGACAATATGGCCGCAATCTTCTATCACAGTTTTTCCTTCTGCCCCCAGGGCAGCCACTGCTAACGCTGCCCCGCCTCTTAGATCCAGTGCCTTTACTCTTGCTCCTTTTAAGGGATATACTCCCCTGATCCAGGCATCTTTTCCTTTACAGGTGATATCGGCTCCCATTTTTCTTAAAGCTGCCGCTGTTCCGAAACGGTCCTCAAACACCTGCTCCCGGATCCTGCTCTCTCCTTTGGCACATGCAAGAAAAGCCATAAAAGGGGATTGAAGATCCGTAGGGAACTCCGGATAAGGTCCTGTGCACACAGAAAGGGCTTTTGGACGGTCTTTCATGGAAATATGAAGAGAAAACTCTTCTTCCCGTACATTTGCTCCTGCTTTTCTCAAAAGTTCAAGAGGAAGTTTCAGCTGTTTTGTGTTTACTTCTTTTAAAGAAATATTTCCCCCGGCTGCCATAACTGCCGTACTGTAAGTCCCGGCTACGATCCGGTCCCCTTCTATTTTCCATACACTGTCGTGAAGTCTTTTTACTCCCTGGACCATCAGATGCTCGGTTTCCATCCCACAGATCACAGCACCCATGCCATTTAAGAAATGACATAACTGGCTGATCTCCGGTTCTTTTGCCGCATTGTGGATCACTGTCACCCCATCTGCCAGAACAGCTGCCAACACGGCCTGTTCCGTAGCGCCTACACTGGGATAGGAAAGTTCTATTTCACAGCCCTTAAGACCGTTAAAAGCTTCTGCCTTATACTGTCCGTCCTCTTCTTCTATTATAGCTCCCAGTTTTTCAAGGACCATCAGATGCAGATCTACCGGTCTTGCACCGATCAGACAGCCGCCGGGAAAGCTGCACCTTCCCTCTTTCATCCTTCCAAGGAGAGCTCCCAAAAGGATAATGGAAGAACGCATTGCTTTTACATACTTTCCCGGAACCTCTGTACGGTCCACAAAAACAGCATCGATCACCAGACGGGAACCCGTTTTCACGCAGCGGCACCCTATCTCCCTTAAAATATCTGTCATACACCGGGTATCTTCAATATCCGGCACATTATAAAGCACTGTAGTCCCTTTGTGGAGCAGAGCCCCGGCCATAATGGGGAGTGCGCCGTTTTTTGAGCCCTGTACGGAGATCTCCCCTTCCAGTGGATTCATCCCATAAACCTGAATTGCAGCCAAAAAGGCACCTCCGCAGAAAATGTGTATCTACTTTGATCATATGCCCTGATGGCTGCTTATGTGCATGGCCAGCTGATTTCTGACCCTTATTTTTCCAGCCGGATCCGGTTGGATACGCTTAAAACAATTCCCATTTCCATCATGATAAACAACACCGATGTACCTCCATAACTGATAAAAGGAAGGGTGATACCTGTATTGGGAATGGTATTGGTTACTACGGCAATATTTAAAACTACCTGAATGGCAATGTGCCCCATAACACCCACTACTAAAAGAGATCCAAACAGATCCGGTGCATTATTTGCAATGACCATAAAACGGAAGATCATAAATAAGAACACCAGGATAATGGATATGGCGCCAAACAGCCCCAGTTCCTCACAGATGATAGCAAAGATCATATCATTCTGTGACTCAGGAAGGAAACCTAACTTCTGGATACTCTGTCCTAAGCCCTGTCCGAAAAGGCCGCCGGAACCAATGGCATATAATCCCTGAAGCACCTGGAAACTTTTTCCTTCCGGGTCAAGCTCCGGATTTAGCCATGCCTCAATACGGCGGTACTGGTAAGGCTGCAGCAATTTGATCTGCATCAGCGCTTTACCGATGGGTCCGGCACCTGCTAAAATGCCCATTGCTAATGCTGCCAGACTGTAAAACGGCCACTTGATCTTACATGCCACAAACAGCATGACAAAGCCAATACCTACCAGGATGATACCGGAACTCAAGTTGTTGGCAGCAACCAGTCCGGCAATCGGGAGCGTCATAAAAGTCACGTTCCTCATATACTTCCACTGGTTGATCTTATCACCTTTCACTGTGATATAGGACGCCAGCATAATGATCAGGGCGATCTTTGCAAACTCTGTAGGCTGGAAACTGAAAGGTCCCACACCCAGCCATCTTCTCTTTCCGTTTACAGCTCTTCCCACCAGTGAAACTGCTATCATCAAAGCATAGGACAGTGCATAGGAAGGAACTGCTACCTTTGCCAGCAAATGATAATCCAGTTTTGAGATCACCAGCATAATGAAAAATCCGATCGCTGCGATCATCGCCTGTCTCTGCATAAAATAGGCACTGTTTCCATTGTATTTGGAGCTTAACTGCGCAGTATAAGAACTGGCACTGTAGATCATGACCAGCCCAAATACAGTAAGGAAAATAATGATGAAAAGAAGACTGTAATCATAAAAATGACGGGGTTTTCTTTTCTTTCCCTCCTGGGGAACCGGCTGCTCATAAGCCTGCCCGGCTCCCGGATAAGAAGCAGGCCGTCCCGGCTGTACATAACGCACCTGCTCATTGCCCCTCCTTACAGGAACTGCCTGCTGCGCAGGGGCGGGGCGGGTCTTTCGCCGTTTCTTTCCCGCCATTGTCTTTTACCTCCTAAAGCGCCATGACGCATTCTTTAAAGACGCGCCCGCGTTCTTCATAATTTTTAAACATATCCCAGCTTGCGCAGGCCGGACTTAACAGCACATAATCTCCTGCATCTGCATACACAGCACATACCTGCACCGCTTCTTTTAAGTCCTCTGCATACATGATCTCTGTGAAACCATATTTTTTCGCGCAGGCTGCGATCTTATCCCTGGTCTTTCCGATCAGGACTAAATACTTCACCCTGCCGGCAAACTCTTTTGCCCACTCATCATAGGTGCTGTTTTTGTCATAGCCACCTGCGATCAGAAGAACAGGCCCCGGCATAGCTCTAAGTGCCTGGATCGCCGCATCCGGATTGGTTCCCTTGGAGTCATTGTAATAGCGCACACCTGTACGCTCCCTTACAAATTCGATCCTGTGCTCAACCGGTTTGAATTTCCGGACTGTTTCCCGGATCTTTTCAAAAGGTACTCCCATTAACAGGCCGATGTAGGCAGCTGCCATTACATTTTCATAATTGTGGCGTCCTAAAAGCTGCAGTTCCTTTACATTTACAAGGATCTGCTCTTTTGTTCCGTCTGCATAGACAATATTGTCTCCATCTAAGAAAAATCCCTCTTTCAGACGCTCACGGCTGGAAAACCAGAATACCCGGGCCTTAAGACCGGAAAGAACTTCCTCCGGATCCGTTTCTTCAGCTTCTGACTCAGAAACAGTTTCTGTAACTTCTGTCTCTGACTGCTCTGGCTCTTCACCTGCAGTCTCATCTGGCTCCCTAAGATCTTCTGCACCATCTAGTCCGTCTTCCCGGGCCACAGCTTCTGTTTCTGTATCCGCTGCATCCTCTGCAGGTTCCGGCTCTTCGATCCGGCTTTCTCCAAATTCCCTTAAAACAGGATCATCATAATTTAAGACCACTGCGTCTTTTGCAGTCTGGTTCATGGTGATACATTCTTTGATGCGGATATAATTTTCCATAGATCCGTGACGGTCCAGATGATCCGGGGTGATATTTAAGATCGCGCTTACATCCGGGTGGAAATCCATAATTGTCTCCAACTGGATGCTGCTCACTTCCGCTACAGTCAGACTGGTCTGTCATCTCTGAAACTTTGGATGTATAAGGCTCGCCGATATTTCCTACTACAAAGGTTTCCTCATACTGGGATCTTAAGATCGCGCCTGTAAGAGCTGTTGTAGTGGTCTTTCCATTGGTTCCTGTAATAGCAGCCAGTTTTCCCAGACCACACTGATATGCTAACTCGATCTCTCCCAAAACAGGGATCCCTGCTTCATCTACCACTGCCACAAACCCACTGTTTAAAGGAATTCCCGGACTGATGATACAAAGTTCCACCCCTAAAAGATCTGAGCGCTTGATCTCACCAAGGACGATCCCCACTTTCGCATCTTTTCCGAACTTTGCCCGGATCTCATCTGTATTTAACGCTGTGTTGCCGTCATAAAGCACCACTTCGCCGCCTCTTTCAAGAACCAGCTTTGCAGCCGCAATGCCGCTGATGCCGGTTCCTGCAACCAATACCTTGCTCTGGTTCATGTTGCTTTTAACCTCCTGTTCTTTTGATGTTCTCTCGGAGTTTTTGCTACGCCTCTTTTATCTTACAGCCCCAGGTAAGCGATCATGCACAGAAGCGCTGTTACGATAGAAAATACAGCTACTACCCGTGTTTCAGACCAGCCGCACAGTTCAAAATGATGATGGATCGGAGCCATCTTAAAGATACGTTTGCCATGGGTTGCTTTGAAATAAGTTACCTGGATCATGACGGAAAGTACCTCGATCAGGTAGATCAGACCTACCAGCAGGATAAATAACGGCATCTGCATTACATAAGCAGTACCTGCTACAAATCCGCCCAGTGCCAGTGATCCGGTATCTCCCATAAAAACTTTCGCCGGATATACATTAAACAACAGAAATCCCATAAGACTTCCCACAACTGCACAGGTGATCGG
>ERZ857775.4349-NODE-4349-length-10296-cov-5.701201_pt1 | contig 10296 bp, 9 predicted proteins | sample MGYA00519698_ERZ857775 | MGnify/ENA primary metagenome ERZ857775 (study PRJEB31778, sample SAMEA3449363) | human gut metagenome | biome: human gut; feature: human-associated habitat; material: faeces | place: United Kingdom | collected 2010/2012 ...
CGTACCCGAACCCTTTTTCGTAAAGAATCGGGTTCGAGTACGAACTGTATGGTGGGCCAGCCAGGACTTGAACCCGGGACCAAGCGGTTATGAGCCGCCAGCTCTGACCAACTGAGCTACTAGCCCGCAGAGCGCCGCAGCGCCATTATTTAGTATAACAAATTCTGCGGCAAATGAAAAGCCCCTTTGCCCGCAAAAATCACCGGGTGCGATGGGCGTCCAGCTTCTGGGCCATGAATTCGTCCAGCATCTCCTGCGGGAACAGCGGCTCCTTGTAGCCAAAGGCCTCCCGGATGAAGATCAGGGTGACCACGGTCTGGCGGCCGGGGTCCAGCCGCAGGGTGTACAGGGTGTCCAGCGGCTGCTGGGTGGGCTGGTGCAGGGTCAGGTGCAGCAAAAAGCCGCCGTCCCGCTCCCGGCGGCAGTCGTAGACGAACACGTCGGAGTCGTTGTGTTCGTCCAGCCGGTCGAAGCACTCGTCCAGTGCCAGGTCAGTGCGGAATTCGGACAGCCCGGCCGGGCCGTACTGACTGCGGCGGCCGTTTTCCCGCCGGGAGAGCAGAAACACGATCACGCCCAGCACGGCGGCCAGCAGGACGATGGAAACAACAGCGTTCATGGAAAACCTCCGGAATAGTTTTCCTTATTGTAACACAACCTGCGCGGTTTTGTGCTATAATATTTTTAATTCTTTGAAAATTTTGTCAGGAGCCTGCGCACTGCTGCAGGCGGGAGGAACACAATGAAGCTCAAATTTACACGCAAGACCTGGTATTTTTTCCTGCTGGCGGCAGCGGCAATGTCCATGCTGGGCGGCTTTGCCGTGCTGGGCGGCATGGATTTTTCGGGGCTGGAACTGATCGTGTTCTGCATCACCGGCATTGCAGTGCTGTTTTTGGCCGCACAGAAGGGTGCTCCCGCCAAGGATAAGCGCAGCTACACGCTGGTGTTCGTGCTGCTGATGCTCAGCAAGCTGGCTGCAGGCGGCTGGGCGGGCGACCTGTGCTCGGCACTGGTGTGGCCTGCCCTGCTGGGCATCGAGTACAGCCGCGGCAAGCCCATTCAGCGGCAGCTGCAGCTGGTGTGCGCAGCAGAGGTGCTGCGCACGGTGTTCTGGCTGCTCACCCGCTATGCGGGCATGGCCGGGCTTGCCTTCTGGACGAACCTGCTGTTCGTGCTGCTGGCCTGTGCCCGCGGCTGGGCGGCGCTGACCCTGTATAAATTGCAGGAGGAAGAGCTGTGACCCGGCGCAGCCGGAAAAAGACAGGACGCAAAAACCGCCGCATGGGGCGGCGCACCTTTCTGCTGGGGGCCGGGGCGGCTGTGTGTGCCGCGGCAGGGCTGGCCCTGCGCCGGGGCACTTCCCCTGCGGCCGCCGACAGCACCCCGGAGCCCTCGGCAGACCCCAACCCGGCGCTGCCGGCCGGAGAGTGGCGGGCTGTGTGGGTGAGCTATCTGGAATGGGCTGCCATGGACTTTTCCACGGAGGATGCCTTCCGCGCCGGAGTGGTGCAGCTGCTGGACAACTGTACCGGACTGGGGCTGAACACAGTGCTGGCCCAGGTGCGCCCCTTCGGGGATGCGCTGTACCGCAGCAGTCTGTTCCCATGGAGCCATCTGTGCACCGGCGTGCAGGGGCAGGACCCGGGCTTTGACCCGCTGGACGTGCTGCTGCAGGAAGCCCACACCCGGGGCATCTCGGTGGAAGCGTGGGTCAACCCCTACCGCCTGCGCTCCTCGGCGGCCATGCCGCCGAACCTTGCGGACGGCAATCTGGCCAACACCCACCCGGAGTGGGTATGCACGGTGAACGGGGGCCTTTACCTGAACCCCGCCGTGTCCGCCGCCGCCGACTATGTGGTGCAGGGCGTGGCCGAGCTGGTGCAGAACTACGCGGTGGACGGCATCCACTTTGACGATTACTTCTACCCTACCACCGATGAGAGCATCGACGCGGCGCAGTTTGCGGCGTCCGGGGCGGGAAATCTTGCCGCGTGGCGGCGGGAAAATGTGACCGCACTGGTGCGGGCCGTGCACGACACGGTGAAAGCGGCGGACCCTACCCTGCGGTTCGGCATCAGCCCCCAGGGCAACCCGGACAACGACGAAAACCAGCAGTACAGCGATGTGACCGGCTGGCTGGCGTCCGGCGGCGGGGATGCGGTGGTCGATTATCTGTGCCCGCAGGTGTACTGGGGGCAGGGCTTTGCCCTGCACAACGGCAGCACCCGCTTTGCCTTTGAGAACATCGTGCCCGCATGGCTCGCCTATCCCCGCGCGGCGGACGTGGCCCTGTATTTCGGGCTGGGAGCCTACCGTGTGGGAGTGGGCGACGGCGGCAGCAACGAAAACAGCTTGTCGGGCTGGAGCACCGGCCGTGCGCTGGCCGACCAGGTGGCCTTTCTGCGGGAGCAGGGAGCCGGGGGCTGGGCCCTGTACCGGTACGGTTCGCTGTTCGGGCCGGAGCAGACTTCCCTCGCCGCTGCCGAGTGTGGGGCACTGGCGGCCGCCGACGGCAAAGAAACTGCATGAAATCGGGCGGCAGCGCGCGCAAAAGCCGGGCGGCTCTCTTGTGCGGTGCTGCAAAATGCGGTATACTATACAGATGGACCCGGCCCTGCCGGAACCCGAAAAAACAGGAACATCAAACCCTTTGACAGGTTGAGGAAACGTTTATGAAAACGAAAAAACGCTTTTTGGCCGTTGTGCTGGCCGCCGCTCTGCTGGTGGCCGGTCTGACCGGCTGCAAGGACGCACTGCGCGGTGTGGCGCAGAAGATCTCCGGCAGCTCCGGCGAGGTGCAGGAAGAGGACACCACCCGCTGGGCGGACGCTACCGCAGACCCGCTGATCATTCAGGGCATTGCGGACGCTTCGGCAAAGTTTGACACTGCCATGGTGGACGGCACCCTGTACGCCGTGTTCAACGGCATCTGGAGCCGCCAGACCAACTATTTTGCGGCACCCACCGGCACGCTGACCGTCATGGCCTGCGGCACCGCCGAGGGTACCCAGAAATTCAAGGTGGCGCTGTGGAAAAAGGTAGACGGCGGCGTGGAGTATGTGCCGGACAGCACCTACTACATCAAGACCGACGGCACCGACTATACCTGCACCATCTCCGGGCTGGACCCGGCGGCCATCTACCGCATGACCATTTCCTATGATTCCAGCCGTTACTACCTCTACGGTCTGCTCAAGGTGGAGGGCGTCGGCTGATGAATACACAACGCAAGAATTCGCTTTTGCTGCTGCTGTGCGCGTTTATCTGGGGCACGGCCTTCGTGGCCCAGAGCGCCGGTTCCGGCATGGGAGCCTGCAGCTTTCTGGCCGGGCGCAGCTGGCTGGCGGTGCTGGTGCTGCTGCCCACGGTCAAGGTGTTTGACCTGGTGCGTCAGCGCAGCACCGGCACCACTGGGGCACCGAAAACGCCGGAGGAGCGCCGCTGCCTGCGCAAGGCGAGCCTGGTGTGCGGCACGCTGCTGTTTGTGGCGTCGGCTGCCCAGCAGTTCGGCCTGACATTGAACCCCTCCACGGCCAAAGCAGGCTTTCTCACGGCAATGTATGTGGTGCTGGTGCCCATCTTCGGGCTGGCACTGGGCCGCCGCGGCAGCCCCCAGCTGTGGCTCAGCGTGGCCATCGCGGTGTGCGGGCTGTATCTGCTGTGCATGCAGAACGGCTTTGGCAGCGTGGAACGCAGCGACATGGTGCTGCTGCTGTGCGCCGTGCTGTTCAGTTTCCAGATCATGGCGGTGAACCATTATGGTCCGCAGGTGGATGGCGTGCGCCTGAGCCTGCGGCAGTTCTTTGTGGTGGCGGTGGAAAGCTCGGTGGCAGCGCTGCTGCTGGAGCACCCGGCCCCGGCGGAATTTGCCGTGAACGCGGTGCCCCTGCTGTACTGCGGCGTGATGTCCAGCGGCGTGGCCTACACGCTGCAGATTTTGGGCCAGCGGGATATGAACCCCGCCGTGGGCAGCCTGATCATGTGTCTGGAAAGCGTGTTCAGCGCACTGGGCGGCTGGGTGCTGCTGCATCAGAGCCTTTCCCCGCGCGAAGGCGTGGGCTGTGTGCTGATCTTTGCCGCCGTGGTGCTGGCCCAGCTGCCGGCCCCGCAGCGGGCAGAGCGTGCGTCCTGACGTGGCCGCACAAAAACCGGAAGTCCAGCTGCGCAGCGCGGGCGGCATCCAGTACGAGCTGTACCGCAAAAAGATCAAACAGCTGCATCTGCGGGTACGGGACAACGGCACCGTGATGGTCAGCATCCCGCTGCGCACCAGCCTGGAACAGGCGGACGCCTTTGTGTGCAAGAAAGCACAGTGGATCCATGACACCCGGCAGAAAGTGATGGCAAAAGCGGCCCGCGACAATGCCGACCTGCCGGACAAGGAGATCGCACTGGCCTACTTTACCGCCATGAGCGATCAGGTCTACCCGGCCTTTGCCGGGGTGCTGGGCGGCCAGAAACCCACCCTCAAGGTGCGCAGCATGACCACCCGCTGGGGCGTGTGCTGCCCCGGCAAAAAGCAGATCACCTTTGCGCTGCAGCTGTACAACATGCCGCCTGCGGCGCAGATCTATGTGGTGGTGCACGAATACTGCCACTTTTTGCAGGCCAACCACAGCCCGGCGTTCTGGGCCGAGGTGGCAAAGCTGCTGCCGGACTGGAAAGCCCGGCGGGAGCTATTGAAGAAGTAGAAACAGGAGGCAGACTTCCCTTGGAAAACGAAAAAAAGTCCGGCGGCGATAAATATTCCAAATTGGCCGGCAATACCCTCATTTTTGCCATTTCCAGCTTTTCGTCCAAACTGCTCACGCTGATCGTACAGCCCTTTTTGACCTACGCCATGGCCGAGATCTCGGATCTGGGCCTGTCCAAGATCCTGAGCCAGTACGCGAACCTGCTCATCCCCTTTGTGTCCATGGGCATGTCCAATGCTATCATCCGCTTTGGTCTGGACAAGGGCAACAGCGAAAAGCAGGTGTTCACCAACGGCCTGCTCACCATTCTGGGCGGCTTTGGCATCCTGGTCCTGTGCTGGCCCATTGCACGGTTCCTGCCCGATATGGCCCAGTACGGCCTGCTCATTTACCTCTATGTGCTCATGAGCTGCCTGCGCACCCTGTGCACCCAGTTCGTGCGCAGCCGCCAGTGGAACAAGCTGGTGGCCGTGGACGGCGTGCTCTGCACCGTGGCGACCATGGCATTTTATGTGCTGTATCTGCTGGGCTTCAAGTGGGGCGCCAACGGCTACCTGCTGGCTATCATCAGCGGCGACTTCGTCAGCGTGCTCTTCCTCAGCTTCACCGGCAAGCTCTGGAACTTTGTGGAGTTCAAGGGCATCAACCGCGACCTGTGGAAGCAGATGCTCCGCTTCTCGCTGCCCATGATCCCGGCTCAGATCAGCTTCTGGGTCATCAATGCGTCCGACCTGTTCTTCGTGCGGGAAATGTGCAACGGCCTCGACGGCAACAATGGCGAGGCGTGGAGCGGCTTGCTCTCCACCGGCTACTTCCTGCCCACCATTTTGACCACGCTGGGCTTGATCTTCTACGACGCATGGCAGCTTTCCGCCGTAACGGAGGAGGACGGCCGCGCCAAGTTCTTCACCAAGATCTTCCGCACCTATTCCAGCGTGCTGTTCTGCTGTGCGGCGGGCATCATCTGGCTCTGCCGCCCGGTCATGCACATCATGAAATCGAATTACTACTATGCGTGGCACTTTGTGCCCTTCCTGACGCTGGCGTCCACCTGCAGCTGCTTCAACCAGTTCCTGAACAGCGTCTACGTCGTCAACAAGAAGTCCAGCCACAGCCTGTGGACGATGCTCTCCGGCGCGGTGAGCAACTGCATCATGAACTATTTCTTCATCAAGTGGTGGGGCCCCATCGGTGCGACCTTCGCATCCTTCCTCGGCCTTGGGCTGGTGTTCACCCTTCGTGCGCTGGACGCCCACAAGATGATCGGCATGTCCATCCATCCCGCGCGGGTGGCGGTCAACCTTGGGGCGCTGATGTGTGAAGCCTTCGTCCTGCTGGCAGGTGTGCCCCTCTACGGCCTGTGGACCGGCCTCATCACCGCCGCCATCATCCTGTACAATTTCGCCGGGGTCTGGGCTATGGCCCGCCTCCTCCTGCCGAAAATTTTCGGCCAGCGCGGCAAGGCGCTGGTCAATGCCGTGGATGGCTGGGCGAAACCGAAAAAGGCGTAAAAGCGTATATAAAAATCACGAAAGGCGTCTGCCGTGCTGGCAGACGCCTTTCGTGTTATCCGATAAAATAGAGGCTCACAACATTTTTTCCAACCGCTCACGGATGGCTTTGATGAAGCCGATGCTGTCCACGGGGGTGGGGATGATGCCCTCGGCGAGGCCGCAGAGGTCCTTGGTCATGATGCCGTCGTTCAGGGTCTGGAGGCTGGCGGCTTCCAGCGCCTCACCGAAGCGGACGAGGTCGGGCAGGGCGTCCAGCTCACCGCGCTTTTTCAGCGCACCGCTCCATGCGAAGATGGTGGCCATGGGGTTGGTGGAGGTGGGTTCGCCCTTGAGGTACTTGTAGTAGTGGCGGGTCACGGTGCCGTGGGCAGCCTCGAACTCGTACTTGCCGTCCGGGCTGACGAGGACGCTGGTCATCATGGCGAGGGAGCCGAAGGCCGTGGAGACCATGTCGCTCATCACGTCGCCATCGTAGTTCTTGCAGGCCCAGACGAAGCCGCCCTCGCTGCGGATGACGCGGGCCACGATGTCGTCGATGAGGCTGTAGAAGTATTCGATGCCGGCGGCCTCGAACTTGGCCTTGTACTCGGTGTCATACACCTCTTGGAAGATGTCCTTGAAGGTGTGGTCGTATTTCTTGGAGATGGTGTCCTTGGCGCCGAACCAGAGGTCCTGCTTTTTATCCAGTGCGTAGTTGAAGCAGCTGCGGGCAAAGCTGCGGATGGAAGTGTCCTTGTTGTAGGAGCCTTGGAGCACGCCGCCGCACTCGAAGTCGTAGACCGTGGCGGTCTGCTGGGAGCCGTCCGCGCCGGTGAAGCGCAGCTCCGCCTTGCCGGGGCCGGGGATGCGGAACTCGGTGGCCTTGTACACATCGCCGTAGGCGTGGCGGGCAATGGTGATGGGCTTTTTCCAGAACTTGACGGCGGGCTTGACGCTGTCGATCATGATGGGGGCGCGGAACACGGTGCCATCCAGCGCAGCGCGGATGGTGCCGTTGGGGCTCTTCCACATCTCGTGGAGCTTGTACTCGTCCATCCGCTGCGCGTTGGGGGTGATGGTGGCGCACTTGACGGCCACGCCGTACTTCTTGTTGGCCTCGGCGGCGTCGATGGTCACTTGGTCGCGGGTGGCGTCGCGGTTGGGCAGACCGAGGTCGTAGTACTCGGTCTTCAGATCGACGTAAGGCAGGAGAAGCTCGTCCTTGATGAGCTTCCAGAGCACACGGGTCATCTCGTCGCCGTCCATCTCCACAAGGGGGGTGGTCATTTTGATCTTTTCCATGATGGGGTCCCTTTCCTCTCTTACAAAAATCAAAAAATCTAGCAAGGACTCCGGCGGCACTGCCAGATGCGCACCGGAGGTTCGGCTTTATTTGCGGTAGGAAGCAGCCAGCTTTTCCAGAGCCGGGAGGCTGCGCTCGACCTTTTCGGTGTCGATGCAGTAGGCCAGACGTACATAGCCCTTGACGCCGAAGGTGTCGCTGGGGACGAGGAGCAGGTCATACTGCCGTGCCCGCATACAGAAGGCGTTGGCGTCCTCTTCCAGCGCTTTCGGGAAGATGTAGAAGGTGCCGCCGGGGCGCTCGACCTCAAAGCCAAGAGCCTTGAGCTTGTCGTACAGCAGGTTCATGTTGGTCTCGTAGACGGACAGGTCGCTGGTGACATTCAGACAGCGGCTCACGGCCCGCTGGATGATGCTGGGCGGGCAGTTGTGGCCGGTGAAGCGGGAGATCTGGGCCATCATATCCACGAGAATGTCCTCGCCTTCGCAGCCGGGGCGGACCGCCACATAGCCCAGACGCTCGCCCGGCAGACTGAGGCTCTTCGAGAAGGAAAAGCAGGTCAGGGTGTGGGGGTAGAACGCGGCGGGGTAGGGGACGGCTTTCCCGTCAAAGGCGATATCACGGTAGGGCTCGTCGCTGACGAGGAAGATGGTGTGGCCGTAGGCGCGGCTCTTCTCGGCCAGCAGCTCGGCCAGCCGGGTCAGGGTCTCGGCGGAGTAAACGACGCCGGTGGGGTTGTTGGGGGTGTTGATGAGCACGCAGGTGACCTTTTCGGTCAGCATCTGCTCAAAGGCGTCGAGGTTCGGCTGGAACGCCGGGGCCTGCGGCGGCACTACCTTGAGGCGGGCCCCGGTGCCCTCGACGTAGGGGCCGTACTCCGGGAAGTAGGGCGCAAAGGTCAGCACCTCGTCGCCGGGCTGGGTCACGGCGCGGATGGCGTGGGCGATGGCACCGGCGGCACCCGTGGTGGGGAAGATGTGCTTCTGCTGGTAGGGCAGAGCAAAGGTCTTGGCCAGATGCTTTGCCACGGCGGTGCGGAAGCCGGGGTCGCCCTGACTGGGGCAGTAGCCGTGGAGGTCCACCGGTTCCTCGGTGTCCAGCAGGTTCTGCATAGCCAGCGTGAACTGCGGCGGGCAGGGCACGCTGGGGTTGCCCAGCGAGTAATCAAAGACGTTTTCATAGCCGATCTCGGCGGCGCGCTGTTTGCCGTACATGAAGGTCTCGCGGATGACGCTCTTGTGGTTCAGCATTCCGCGGTAGGTTTCGTTCAGCATAAATACTTCCCCCTGTGAACGATCTTATTTTTGCGGAGCGACGGAATAGCTCTGCTCCAGTTTGATGATGCAGCTGTATTTGGGATCCTGTTCGGTGACGAAGCGGCACATCTCGGCCATGGCAGCGTCGGTGTCGCCGGTGTAGCCCGCCGGGAAAGCGAGGTCGAACAGGACGTTGGTGTGGCTGCCGCCGGGGACGATGCGCAGATCGTGGATGGAAAGCTGGGGGTCCAACTGGCGGAGGTGCTCCGTCAGCCGGGTGCGCAGCACCCCCACGGCGGCGTCCGAGGTCACGATGGGGTCATAGTGGATGGTGACCTGTAAATTGTCTTTTTTCAGAAAATCCCGCTCGATGTTGTCGATGACGTCGTGGGCGGCCAGCGGGTCGGCCTCGGCGGGGAACTCGACGTGGAGCGAAGCGAACTGGTGGCCGGGGCCGTAGTCGTGGACCATCAGGTCATGCACGCCCAGTACGCCGGGGTAGGACATGACGGTCTGCTCGATGTGCGCCACCAGCTCCGGCGAGGGCGTTTCGCCCAGCAGGGGGCTGAGGGTATCCATGACGAGGCCCCAGCCCGACCAGAGGATGAACGCAGCCACTGCCACACCCATGATGCCGTCGATGACGTTCCAGCCCGTAACACGGCAGAGGATGGTGGAGAGCAGGACAGCACCGGTGGTCAGCACGTCGTTGCGGCTGTCGGCGGCGGTGGCCAGCAGCGTTTCGGAAGCGATGCGCTGGCCCACCGTGCGGTTGAGGCGGCTCATCCAGAGCTTGACGGCGATGGAAACGGCCAGCACCCCAAGGCTGAGCCAGCTGAAAACGACCGGCGTGGGGTGCAGGACTTTGCCGATGGACTCTTTGCCCAGCGAAAGGCCGATGGCAAGGATGGTCACGCTGACCACCAGCCCGGCGAGGTACTCGTAGCGGGCGTGGCCGTAGGGGTGCTCCGCATCCGGGGCCTTGGAGGCCAGCCGGAAGCCGATGAGGCTGACGACGTTGGACGAAGCGTCCGAGAGGTTGTTCAGCGCATCGGCCATGATGGCGATGGAGCCAAACAGGGTGCCCACCGTCAGCTTGCCGACGCAGAGCAGGATATTGCAAGCCATCCCCACAAGGCTGGCCAAGTTGCCGTAAGCGGTGCGGACCGCCGGGTCCTTGGTGTCGGAGGGATGCTTGATGAACAGGCGGATCAAAAGCTGGGTCATACCGATTTCTCCTGATACAGATAAATTTTGTCGGTGGAATGACTTGGAACTAGTATAACATTTTACTTTAGCATTGTGAAGCGTTTTGCGATGAAAGCGCGGCTTGTTACAGCGCTGTTATATGAAATTTCGTCTTGTTCCGCAGACGCAAAATAGCCCCCAAGGCGGCATCTGGGCCGGTTGGGGGCTGCGGTTTTATGGGGTTTTACAAGGGCCGCCGGAACGCTCAGACGTTCTTGGCGGAGGGCTTGCTGAGGTTTACGCTGCGGATGATCTTGCGCACGGGCAGGATGCTCTTGGCGTTCATGGACAGCTCGTCC
>ERZ857775.4361-NODE-4361-length-10283-cov-3.025811_pt1 | contig 10283 bp, 12 predicted proteins | sample MGYA00519698_ERZ857775 | MGnify/ENA primary metagenome ERZ857775 (study PRJEB31778, sample SAMEA3449363) | human gut metagenome | biome: human gut; feature: human-associated habitat; material: faeces | place: United Kingdom | collected 2010/2012 ...
AGAACTCGGACAGAAAGCAAAAGGATACATGGATGCAGGACAGCTTGTACCAGACGAACTGGTTGTTGACCTTGTAGTAGACCGTATCAAAGAAAAGGACTGCTTTAAAGGATTTATCCTTGATGGTTTTCCACGTACCATTCCACAGGCAGAAGCTCTTGATTATGCATTGAATAATCAGAATGAAAAGATTGATTATGCAATCAACGTAGATGTTCCTGATGAGAATATCATCAATAGAATGGGCGGAAGAAGAGCATGTGTTGGTTGTGGTGCTACATATCACGTAGTAAATATGCCACCTAAGAAAGAGGGTATCTGTGACCATTGCGGAGAAAAGTTAGTTCTTCGTGAAGATGATAAGCCAGAAACCGTTAAGAAGAGATTACAGGTTTATCATGATCAGACTAAGCCTTTAATTGAGTATTACGATAAGAAGGGTTCTCTTTTAACAGTAGACGGAACTTTAGATATCAATGTAGTATTTGAAAAGATTACAAAAGTTCTTGGATAGAGTGTGTTTAAAATGAAAAGGGCTGTCGCGGTATCACTCTTATAGTGCGATAGCCTTTTTTATTATAAGCTATTATAAACGAAAGGGTGTCTCATGAATAATACAGGAATAAAACCAAAAGTAATAGAAGAGATACGAACTTTCGCAAAAAAATATAATATAGATAAGGTTATATATTGGTATGCGGGCAAAAGAATCATTTTATGATATGTTTTGTCAGTTGAAAAATGAGATTGATAAAAACTGGCTATAGGAGAAAACAATGGCAATTACAATAAAGAACGAGCATGAGATAGCATTGATGCGTGAGTCAGGACGTTTACTGGCATTGGTTCACGAGGAAATGCGTAAGGAATTAAAAGAGGGGATGACAACAAAGGATATTGATCAGATTTGTGAGACAATGATCAGAGACTTTGGCTGCATTCCTAATTTTTTGAATTATCAGGGATTTCCGGCTTCTGTATGTGTGTCGATTAACGATGAGGTTGTTCATGGAATTCCTTCTAAAAAAAGATATATTCAGAATGGAGATATCGTGAGTCTTGATGCAGGGCTTATTTATAAAGGATATCATTCTGATGCAGCAAGAACACATGGTGTTGGAGAAATCAGTCCGGAAGCACAGAGGATTATTGATGTTACAAAACAATCCTTTTTTGAAGGTATTAAATTTGCAAAACCTGGCAATCATTTAGTTGACATTGCAAGAGGTATTCAGACTTATGCGGAAAGTAACGGATATTCTGTTGTGCGTGATCTGACAGGGCATGGAATTGGAACGAAGCTTCATGAAGCACCGGAGATTCCGAACTTTGTGCAGAGAAGAAGAGGCGCTAAGATGCAAAAGGGAATGGCACTTGCGATCGAGCCGATGATCAATGAAGGGACCTATGATGTTTACTGGCTTGATAATGACTGGACAGTAGCAACGGCAGATGGAAAGCTTTCTGCTCATTATGAGAATACGATTGCGATTACTGATGATGGATGCGAGATTCTTACGATGCTGCCAGAAGAGAAAGAGGCACTTGGAGTATTATAAAAACGATACAGCCATGAATAATAAACAAAAAGAAAAGTAATTTTTTTATAAATTTTTACTTGGTAATGGAGAAGATTTATGCTAGAATATAAATTAGGTTATTTTGCCACATCCCTTTGTGGTCATGATAAAGGAAAAGTTTACATGATTGTAAAGCAGGAGGGTGAGATGATTGGGTTATCTGATGGGGGAAGAAGAACCATTGATAATCCGAAGTGGAAAAAGAAGAAACATATTCAGATGATACGCTCTGAGAGAATGGCAGAAGCTTTTCCATCTCTGATTTCTTCGGAGGATGCCAATCAGAGGATCTATGATGAGATCGCTGGAATGGAAGGGCGTAAAGTAAGAAAGCAGGAGGATTAAATATGTCAAAATCAGATGTTATTGAAGTTGAAGGAAAGGTAGTAGAGAAGCTCCCTAATGCTATGTTTAAGGTAGAGCTTGAGAATGGTCATCAGGTACTGGGACACATCAGCGGAAAGTTACGTATGAACTTTATTAAGATTTTACCAGGAGATAAAGTGACAATTGAACTTTCCCCATACGATTTAACAAAAGGCAGAATTATCTGGAGAGATAAATAGATTAAAAGGTTTTGTACGATTTGACTGAAGAATGGATGGAATTCTGTCGTTTTTCGGAAGATTTGTGCTTGCTTTTAATATAGAAAGATGATATAATAATTGCCGAACGTTTTGGAAAGGAGAGAAAATCGTGAAGGTTAGAGCATCAGTTAAGCCTATCTGCGAAAAATGCAAAGTCATTAAACGCAAAGGCGCAATCAGAATCATTTGCGAAAATCCAAAACATAAACAGAGACAGGGATAAGACCTTGCTTCCGGGTTCAGCAGAATTTGGGAGTGAAGAGTATATTCTTGATTTTGTTGTGTCATTGGTATGATATCCTTTCAATCTGAGTATTTACGTCAGATGCAAGAGAGACTATTGAGTTTTGCGGATATCATCAACTATTGCCACCGTCATGGCGATTAAGTAGTTTTACGAAAAGCGGCTGTGGTAATTATTTACCAATATTTTTTCGTAAAAGGACAGTGCGGAAAGACAGCACTGTCAGGCAGCGCGAAAGAGTTTACAGTTTGTCTGTAACGATAAGACGGTCACGCTGTAGTCCGGGAATACATTGTATTTCATGACGTTAAACAATAATATTATATTAAGGAAAACAAGACGAATCCGAACTTAAGACACGCTGATCATTTCACCGTACGCGGCAGCGATGGATTTTGTCGGATGAATATTTAGTGGAGGTGCACACATGGCTCGTATTTCAGGTGTTGATTTACCTAGAGAAAAACGTGTAGAAATCGGTCTTACTTATATTTATGGAATTGGAAGAACAAGTGCAGATCAGATTTTAAAAGCAGCAGACGTTAATCCTGACACACGTGTACGCGATTTAACTGATGACGAGGTTCGTCGTCTTAGCGATATCATCAATGCAGATTATACTGTAGAGGGTGATTTACGTCGTGAGATCGCTATGAACATCAAACGTTTACAGGAAATTGGTTGCTACAGAGGAATCCGTCATAGAAAAGGATTACCTGTTCGTGGACAGAAGACAAAGACAAACGCTAGAACACGTAAAGGTCCTAAGAAAACTGTTGCAAACAAGAAGAAATAAGTAATTTAGTGATAAGTAATATAGATTAATCCTATAGGAGGGTTTCGTCAATGGCAAAGAAAGTGACCAAAAAGGTGACGAAGAAACGTGTTAAAAAGAATGTACAGCACGGTCAGGCTCATATTCAGTCATCTTTTAATAATACAATTGTAACATTAACTGACTCTGAAGGTAACGCTCTTTCTTGGGCAAGTGCTGGAGAAATGGGCTTCAGAGGCTCCAAAAAATCTACTCCATATGCAGCACAGATGGCAGCTGAAACAGCAGCTAAAGCAGCAGTGGTACACGGATTAAAGACTGTTGAAGTTATGGTTAAAGGACCAGGTTCAGGAAGAGAAGCAGCAATTCGTGCACTTCAGGCATGTGGTCTGGAAGTAACAAGCATCAAAGACGTTACACCAGTACCTCATAACGGATGTCGTCCACCAAAACGTAGAAGAGTCTAATAGGAGGTAAGTAAGAATGGCAATTGATAGAACTCCAGTCCTGAAGAGATGCAGATCCTTAGATATGGATCCTGTATATTTAGGAGTGAATAAAAAATCAAACAGAAAGTTAGTTCGTTCCAGCAGAAAGATCAGTGAGTATGGTCTTCAGCTTCGTGAAAAACAGAAAGCAAAATTCATCTACGGTGTTTTAGAAAAACCTTTCAGAAACTACTATGCTACAGCAGAGAGAATGAAAGGACTTACAGGTCCTAACTTAATGGTTCTTCTTGAGTCCAGACTGGACAACGTAGTATTCCGTATGGGATTTGCAAGAACAAGAAAAGAAGCTAGACAGATTGTTGGACATAAGCATGTATTAGTTAACGGTAAATGCGTTAACATTCCATCTTACAGAATTAAAGCTGGCGATGTAGTTGAAATTAAAGAAAACAAAAAGACAATGCAGAGATACAAAGATATCGTAGAAGCAACTGGCGGTGTTCTTGTACCAGCATGGTTAGACGCTGACATCGAAGAGTTAAAAGGAACAGTTAAAGAACTTCCTTCCCGTGACATGATCGATGTTCCAGTTAACGAAACACTCATTGTCGAGTTATATTCTAAATAATAAATGATTCTTCAAATTGAATGCCTGCTATTACACAGGCATTCAATTGTAGTATATGGAAGCTGGTAAACTTGGAATTGATTTTCCAATTAATTACCCAAAAGGAGGGTCCCATTCGTGTTTGAATTCGAAAAACCGAGAATTGAAATAGCAGAGATTTCAGAAGACAATAAATATGGTCGTTTTGTGGTGGAACCACTGGAAAGAGGGTACGGCACAACTTTAGGTAACTCCTTAAGAAGAATCATGTTATCTTCCTTACCAGGTGCAGCAGTAAGCGCAGTGAAGATTAAAGGCGTTCTTCATGAGTTCAGCTCTATTCCTGGAGTAAAAGAAGATGTCACTGAAATAATTATGAATATTAAAGAACTGGCTATCAAGAATAACAGTTCTTCTAACGAACCAAAACGCGCTTTTATTGAGTTCAGCGGAGAGGGTGTAGTTACAGCAGCAGACATCCAGGTTGACAGTGATATTGAAATCATTAATCCGGATTTAGTTATTGCAACTTTAAGTGGCGGTGCAGACAGCCATTTTGAAGCAGAGCTGACTATCACAAAAGGCCGTGGATATGTAGGCGCTGATAAGAACAAATCGGAAGATCAGTCCATTGATGTAATTGCAGTAGATTCTATTTACACACCAGTAGAGCGTGTAAATCTTACTGTACAGAATACTCGTGTAGGTCAGATTACAGACTTTGATAAGCTGACTTTAGATGTATTTACAAATGGAACACTGGCACCGGACGAAGCAGTGAGCCTTGCTGCTAAAGTTCTGAGTGAACATCTTAACCTTTTCATCGACTTATCTGAGAATGCTCAGAAAGCAGAGGTTATGGTAGAGACAGCTCAGGATCCGGTTGATAAAGTATTAGAGATGAATATCGACGAATTAGAGTTATCTGTTCGTTCATATAACTGCTTAAAGAGAGCAGGTATCAATACTGTTGAAGAACTTACAAACAAGACACCTGAAGATATGATGAAGGTTCGTAACCTTGGACGTAAGTCTCTTGAAGAAGTGTTAGCTAAATTAAAAGAATTAGGTCTTTCCTTAAACAATAGCGAAGAATAATTCTTACCATAACAATGTAATATAGACCCGCTTAAGCTGAAGGTATTAGTAAGCATGGCGAAAAATAAACAGGAGGTCCATTAAAATGGCAAAATACAGAAAATTAGGAAGAACATCTAACCAGAGAAAAGCTTTATTACGTAACCAGGTTACACAGCTTTTATATCATGGAAAGATTCGTACTACAGAAGCTAAAGCTAAAGAAATCCGCAAAATCGCTGAAGGCTTAATCGCTCTTGGTGTTAAAGAAAAAGACAACTTCGAAGTTGTTAAGGTTCAGGCTAAAGTGGCTAAAAAAGACGCTGAAGGCAAGAGAGTTAAAGAAGTAGTAGATGGAAAGAAAGTAACTGTTTATGAAACAGTTGAAAAAGAAATCAAAAAAGATTTACCATCCAGACTTCATGCTAGACGTCAGATGTTAAAGGTATTATATCCTGTAACAGAAGTTCCTGTAGAAGGAAAAGGCAGAAAAGCAAACACAAAGAAAATTGATCTTGCTCAGAAGATTTTTGATGAGTACGCTCCTAAATACGCTGACCGTAATGGTGGTTACACAAGAATTGTTAAGATTGCTCAGCGTAAAGGTGATGCTGCATTAGAAGTTATTATTGAATTAGTTTAATTTTAACTTAATAAATGAAAAGCAATGGAATCGCATTTAGACATCTGTCTAAGTGCGATTTTTTTATTTAATTTATCAGGCAAGGGAGACGTCCCGAAAGAGAGAAGAGAACCTATATCTGTGGCCTTGGAGCTAGGATTGAATGCGAGCCGTTAAGCGAACATTCAACCCACAGTGATAGAGTCACAGATATAGGTTCTCTTCTCTCTTTCGGGCCTGGCTTCGTCTGTTGAATACATCGAATTAAATCAAACCAGTATCTTTTTGAGAGAAAATGGGTTATAATATTTGTTAGCTTTGTCAAACTTATGATAAAGGTGAGATGCAGTTTTACGAACAATGATTATAGTGGAGAAAAGTCAGATGAATTTAATTGACGTTAAAAATCTTTTATTTAAGTATAAAATGTATTCTGGAGAAAAAGAAGAAGTTATAGAACATACGGCGATTGACAATATTTCTCTTTCTATTAAAAAAGGAGATTTTGTGGGAATTCTCGGTCATAATGGTTCTGGAAAATCTACGCTTGCGAAGCAGCTTGCAGCATTATTAAAGCCATCGAGTGGTGTTATTTACGTTGGTGGAATGGATACTGCAAAAGAAGAACAGATTTTGGATATTCGGAAGACAGCAGGGCTGGTATTTCAAAATCCTGATAATCAGTTGATAGGAAATATCGTGGAGGAAGATGTTGCATTTGGCCCGGAAAATATGGGAATTCCAGCGGAAGAGATAGAAATGAGGATTACGAAAGCATTGGCTTCTACGGGAATGACTGCTTATAGAGAAGCATCACCGGGAGCGCTTTCTGGAGGGCAGAAGCAGAAGATTGCGATATCTGGAGTTCTTGCGATGGAACCGGAATGTATTATATTTGATGAACCGACAGCAATGATTGATCCGGAAAGCCGGAAGGAACTGTTGGAAGCTATCTATGATTTAAAACGTTTGAAGAATATTACCGTTATTTATATTACACATTTTTTGCAGGAAGTCAGTCAGGCAGATTATTTATATGTAATGAGCCATGGTAAGATTACGCTTAAAGGTACACCAGAGACATTATTTAAAATACCAGAAAAATTAGTGGAAAATAATTTGGAACTGCCATTTGAAGTTGCTTTAATAGATGACTTAAGAAAAAAAAGTGTGGATGTGCCGGAAGAGATTTACACAAAGCAACAGTTACTTGAGTTTTTGAAATATCATTTTCAGAAGGACAAGTCTGATAATATAGTCTTGTCTGAGTATAAATCTGAACGGAAGACAATAAGTGAAAGTAGCAAGAGTAATGTAAAGAGTCAAGCTAAGGAAAACAGTCGATACGGAAACTGTCTTGAAAAACAATCTGATTCTTATAGTATCTCTGTAGATGATAGAAATGAAAAATTAGCTGACAATTCTTTAGGTGATCTGAACTTGGCTGATGAAACAGAAGTATCTAAGAAATCACATGAATTAGATGAAGCAGAAGTATCTAAGAAATCGCATGAATTAAAAGAAACATCAGATATAAAAGAAAACGCATCTAAGAATATAGATGAGCCTAAAGAAACAGAATCAACAAAAGGAATTACTCTTAAAAACATCAGTTATCAGTACAAAAAGCAAGACTCCGGAGAAGAAAAATATGCCATAAAAGATATTTCACTTGCCATAGAACCTGGAGAATTTGTGGCGATTATAGGTCGTACGGGTTCAGGAAAATCTACTTTAATTCAGCATTTTAATGGGCTTTTTCAGCCGAAAAGTGGGGACTATTTCTTCAATGGAGAAAATATCTGGGAGAAGAAATATGATTTAAAAAAGCTTCGACAGAAGGTAGCACTCTGTTTCCAGTATCCAGAATACCAGCTTTTTGAAGAAAATGTATTAAAAGATATTGCATTTGGTCCGAAGAATCTTGGCTTTGATAAAAAGGAATGTGAGGAAAAAGCCCGTCATGCGATGCAACTTGCAGGACTTTCTAATGAACTTGAAAAAGTGTCTCCATTTTCTCTTTCTGGTGGACAAAAAAGGAGAGTAGCATTAGCTGGAATTCTTGCGATGGAGCCGGAATACCTCATTTTAGATGAGCCGGTTGCCGGTATGGATGCACCGGGTAAAAAGATATTATTTGACCTCTTACATCATTTGAATAAAGAGAGAGGAATCACTATCGTACTGGTTTCACATAACATGGACGATGTGGCAAATCATGCAGACAGAGTTCTGGTGATGGAGAATGGACAGCTTAAAATGGATGGCAAAACAGAAGAAGTCTTTGTGCGAAAAGATGAGTTAACAGAAATGGGACTGGGTGTTCCACAGGCAGTAGAATTTTATATGGATTTAAAAGAAATATTAGAAGAGACAGATATTGATTTAGACAATGCTTTTTCTCATGATATGCAATACAATCAAAAGAACCGGGAAGTATCTCAGAAAACGATAGTGTTATCCCAAGAAAACGTAGAAATAAATCAGAAAGAAACAAAAGAAAAAAGCACAGAAATGCATGAGAAAAAGATAGAAGCTTCGAATGAAAAAGCAAAAGAGTATATAAAAACAAAAAGAACAAAAAATGTAGGGATTCCATTAAATATAGATGAATTAGCAGCGTATATAGCAGGAGGCAGCTTATGATTCGGGAAATGACATTAGGACAATATTATAAAGCTGATTCTGTCATTCACAGATTAGACCCAAGAGTTAAGCTTATGGGTACTCTTATCTTTATAATTTCGTTGTTTATGGGAATGAATATATGGATATATGCTGTTGTCACGGTAGCATTGGCGGTAGTTATTAAAATGTCCAGAATTCCTCTCAAATTTATGGTTAGAGGACTTAAATCAATAGTAATACTGATTATTATAAGTGCGGTGTTTAACCTGTTTCTGACACCGGGAGACGTGCTTATACAGATATGGAAGCTGACAATAACTTATCAGGGTCTTAAAATGGCTATATTTATGGTTGTAAGGCTTATATATCTTATTGTAGGCACATCATTGATGACACTTACTACAACGCCTAATAACTTAACAGACGGTCTTGAGAAGGGGCTTGGATTTCTTAAAGTTATCAAAGTACCAGTTCACGAGATAGCGATGATGATGTCGATAGCATTAAGATTCATACCAATACTTATAGAAGAAACTGATAAGATTATGAAAGCACAGATGGCAAGAGGTGCGGATTTTGAGAATGGAAGTATTATAAGGAGAGCCAAAGCAATGGTTCCAATACTTGTTCCGTTATTTGTGTCAGCCTTCAGAAGAGCCAATGAGCTTGCAATGGCTATGGAAGCAAGATGTTATCACGGTTCAGAGGGCAGGACAAAGATGAAGCCTTTAAAATATGAAAAGAGAGACAGAATTGCCTATATCAGTATGGTTCTGTACCTTGGAGTTATTATCATTGTCAAGATTATAGCTGCATAGTAAGTCGCTAAAAGGGGCTGTAGCACGAAGCATTATTTATATAGTAGGAAGTCAGGAAATGTTGTATTAACCTGCGTATTATATAGATTATGTCTGAGGCGGCAGTCCCTTTTATGTTAAGAAGTGAGGAATTAGAGAGAAGTGTGCAGAAAGATTAATGACAAGTATGTAAAGAGATTAGAGATAGGTGTGCAGAAAGATTAATGACAAGTATGTAAAGAGATTAGAGAGAAGTACGCGGAAGGATTAATGACAAGTAAATGAAGATATTAATAGGAAGAGTATGTATCTATTAATAATAAGTGTGTAAAAAATTAAGGAGGAGTGAATGAAAAGAATAAGATTAAGGGTTGCATATGATGGTACGAATTATTCGGGCTGGCAGATACAGCCTAATGCACCGACAATTGAGAAAAAGCTTGATGAAGCTATATACGCGCTTACAGGTGAAAATGTCCATGTAACAGGTGCAAGCAGAACCGATGCAGGAGTTCACGCATTAGGAAATGTCGCTGTATTTGATACTGCTTCAAGCATACCAGCAGACAAGTTCACATATGCACTTAACAGGTACCTTCCTGAAGATATAATAATACAGCAGTCAGATGAGGTAGAATCTGATTTTCATCCAAGACACTGTGATACAAGAAAGACATATTGCTACAGTATATTAAATACGGAGTTTGGACTTCCTAAGAAACGTAACTATACATGGAATGTACCAGGGAATATTGATATTTCTAAAATGCAGGAGGCGGCAGAGTATCTTGTAGGAGAACACGATTTTAAAAGCTTCTGTTGTGTGCGTACACAGACAGAAACAACCGTAAGGACAATATATTCGCTTGATGTAGATAGAAAAGGTGATGAAATATTAATAACAGTTACAGGTAATG
>ERZ857775.4377-NODE-4377-length-10232-cov-23.165668_pt1 | contig 10232 bp, 6 predicted proteins | sample MGYA00519698_ERZ857775 | MGnify/ENA primary metagenome ERZ857775 (study PRJEB31778, sample SAMEA3449363) | human gut metagenome | biome: human gut; feature: human-associated habitat; material: faeces | place: United Kingdom | collected 2010/2012 ...
ACCGCGCCTTACTATCGTGAGGCGCGAGTGACGGTAGAACGGCGGCAGACTGCTTACCGAATGCGGCATTGCTGGCGCTCGCCGCATTGAGAAGTGCCACGATAGACGGAAATTAAGTTGTACTCCTACAAGATGGGCAGAGCGGCAGCGGATAATAGAAGAAAGTCAAATCGTATAGCAACAAAAATAGCAGGCACCCGATTCGGCAAGCGCCGCAGCTCTTCAAGCTGCTCGCTTGCAATGTCAAAACCTTTCTCTTGGGGGATCAAAAGGGGGAGGTTCTCTTTTGTGAAAGAGAACCTTCCCCTTTATCCGTCCCCTGCGCGGCGCAGGGAACCAAATCCGTTTCCTAAAGGAAAGTAATTATTTTTTCATCGCCACAGCGGAAGCATCCAGCTTTTCAATAAGCGCTCTGAGCTTTTCCGCATCAGCACGGGCACCGTTGACGACCGCCTCCGGCGCTTTGGCGAGGAAGCCCTCGTTTTTCAGCTTGTTCTCGATGCCGGCGAGCTGCTTTTCGGCGTTTGCCTTCTCCTTGGCAATGCGTGCGAGCTCCTTTTCAAAGTCGACGAGTTCGGCGAGCGGCATGAAGATACGCGCGGCGTGGGTGTCGACCTCGACCTTGCCGTCGGCGTCGATGGCGGCATCGGCGGGCACGATCGTCACATCGCTGGCAGAGGCCAGACGCGTGAAGAACGGGATACCGGCGCTGAATGTATCGGCGTGCGCGGTGGCGACGGTGTAGTGCACCTTCTTCGACGGCGCGACGTTCATCTCATTGCGGCGGGCACGGATGGCGGTGATGGCCTCGATGACGGTCTGCATCGCCTCCTCCTCGGCGGGGAAGCTGAACTTTTCGTTGTACTCCGGCCACTTGGAGAGCATCAGGAACTCGCCCTCGTGCGGAAGCGCCTGCCAGATCTCCTCCGTGATGAACGGCATGAACGGGTGCAGGAGCTTGAGCGTCTCGATGAGGACATAGCAGAGGACGTTCTGTGCGTTCTCGCGCGTGGTCTGATCGTCGCTGTTGAGGCGGTTCTTCGTCAGCTCGATGAACCAGTCGCAGTAGTTGTCCCAGATGAAGTCATAAATTTTTGCGGACGCGACGCCGAGCTCGAAGGCGTCCATATTGTCTGTGACCTCGCGGATGAGCGTATTGAGCTTCGAGAGAATCCACTTGTCCTCGAGCTCGAGCTTTTTGGGCAGCTCCACGTGGTCGATCGTCAGGTTCATCATCACGAAGCGGCTCGCGTTCCAGATCTTGTTGCAGAAGTTGCGCATCGCCTCGCACTTTTCGACGTAGAAGCGCATGTCGTTGCCCGGGGAGTTGCCGGTGATGAGGTTGAAGCGCAGCGCGTCCGCGCCGTACTTCTCGGCCATCTCCAGCGGGTCGATGCCGTTGCCGAGCGACTTGGACATCTTGCGGCCCTTGTCGTCGCGAACGAGGCCGTGGATGAAGACGGTCTTGAACGGCTCCTTCTTCATCTGCTCCATGCCGGAGAAGATCATGCGCGCGACCCAGAAGAAGATAATATCGTAGCCCGTGACCATGACGGACGTGGGATACCAGTACTTGAGGTCGGGAGAATCGAGGTCGGGCCAGCCCATCGTGGAGAAGGGCCAGAGCGCGGAGGAGAACCAGGTATCGAGCACGTCCTCCTCGCGCGTCAGGTGCTTGCAGCCGCACTTTTCGCATTCCGTCGGGTCTTCGCGCTTGACGTTGATATGGCCGCACTCGTCGCAGTACCACGCGGGAATCTGGTGACCCCACCACAGCTGGCGGGAAATGCACCAATCATGCACGTTCTCCATCCAGTTGATATAGGTCTTGGTGAAGCGCTCAGGCACGAACTTGATCGTGCCGTCGTTCACGACGCGAATGGCCTCCTTGGCAAGCGGCTCCATCTTGACGAACCACTGCGCGGAGATGAGGGGCTCGACGTCGTTGTGGCAGCGATAGCACGTGCCGACGTTGTGGGAGTAGGGCTCGGTCTTGATGAGGTAGCCCTGCTCTTCTAAATCCTTGACGATGGCCTTGCGGCACTCATAGCGGTCCATGCCGTTGTACTTGCCGCCGTTTTCGTTGATCGTACCGTCGTCGGCGATGACGCGGATGACCTCGAGGTTGTGGCGAAGGCCGACCTCAAAGTCGTTGGGGTCGTGTGCAGGGGTCATCTTAACAGCGCCCGTGCCGAAGCCGATCTCGCAGTACTCGTCGCCCACGATGGGAATTTCGCGGTTCATAATGGGCAGGATGCAGGTCTTGCCGATCAGGTGCTTGAACTTCTCGTCCTCAGGGTTGACCGCAACGCCCGTATCGCCCATCATCGTCTCAGGACGGGTGGTGGCGACGACGATATCGCCGCTGCCGTCGGAGAGCGGGTAGCGGATATACCAGAGGTGGCCCGGCTTGTCGACATACTCGACCTCCGCGTCGGAGAGCGCCGTCAGGCAGTGCGGGCACCAGTTGATGATGCGGCTGCCCTTGTAGATCAGGCCCTTATCGTAGAGCTCGCAGAACGTCTCGCGCACGGCCTTGGAGCAGCCCTCGTCCATCGTGAAGCGGGAGCGGGACCAGTCACAGCTCGCGCCCATCTTCTTCTGCTGCTCGACGATGCGGTTGCCGTACTTTTCCTTCCACTGCCACACGCGCTGTAAAAACTTCTCGCGGCCGAGGTCGTAGCGCGTCAGTCCCTCCTTGGTGCGCAGCTCCTCTTCGACCTTGATCTGCGTGGCGATGCCCGCGTGGTCAGTGCCGGGGAGCCACAGGGCGGAGTAGCCCTGCATGCGCTTAAAGCGCGTCAGGATGTCCTGCAGCGTCGAGTCCATTGCATGGCCCATGTGCAGCTGGCCGGTGACGTTCGGCGGCGGCATGACGATGGAAAACGGCTTTTTGTCCGGGTCGGGCTCGGCCTTGAAGCAGTCGTGGTCCATCCACATCTGATAGATGCGGCCCTCGACCTGCTGGGGCTCATACACTTTCGGTAATTCTTTCATTGGTTTACTCCTATCTTGAATCTCTAATAATGATTTTATTGATCTTCCGTTTGGTATACGCTCAGCGCATGAGCGCTCAAAAATCCGACGAACGCTTCCGCATCGCCCGTCAGATCCTTCTTCTGCAAAAGCGTCGCCTTCCCGCCGTAGGTCAAAAGATACAGCTGCGGCGTTTCGATGAGCATTTCCATCTCTTCATACGGCACGGTGCGCGTACTGTCCTGCGTGATGACCTTCATCCCCTCGTCGTCAAAAACGACCTGCACGCTCGCTTCCGCAAGGCCGCTCGTATTTTGCAGCATTCCAGCCGCCGCTCGGCGGAACGAGCCTTTCCTCCGCGCAGGGCGCTGCCGCAGAAGGCTTGAAATGCCCAATAACATAAAGAAGGCGCCCGCAATGAGCGGTGTGCGCAGCTCCTTTGGCTCCATCACCCCAGGGATCGCCAGAAAAAGTCCCGCGAGGATCAGCACCCACGGAAGGACCTTGCGTAAAATTCCTTTCCGCCTGCTGCCCCGCGCCGCATAGCGATTGAGGGCGTCCGTTTTTTTCCACATCCCCGGGAGCGATGCGCGTGAGAATATCTCCGTCCGCTTTTCAAGCGCCGCGGCGAGTTCTTCTTCCAATCCCGCTTCGCAGGCTGTGGGTGCAAAAATGTACTGTTCCATTCTCTCCTCCCAAAAGCAAAAACGCCCTGAGCAGCTTTGACTGCTCAGGGCGATCAATGACCGTGGTACCACCTGGATTCCCGCATTGTGCGGACACTCATGCCTCTGTAACGGGAGTTCCCGTCCGGCTTACTCTCTTTTCAGCGCGGCAGCTCCAAGGCGACTTCCCCACATCCTGCACAAGGGCTTACACCGGCCGCCCTCTCTCTTCGCTTTCAGATGCGGATACTGCTCCTCTTCTTCGCATTTGTCACGCTGAATCATACCGTTTTTTGCGCCGCTTGTCAACTCATTTTGAGGATTTCCTTCTTCAGCCGCACGATGATCCGCTTCTCAAGGCGCGAGATATAGCTCTGCGAAATGCCCATCAGGTCGGCGACCTCCTTCTGCGTCTTTTCCTCCCGTCCACCGAGGCCAAAGCGCAGCGTGATGATTGTTCTCTCCCTCGCGGTCAGCTTGTCGACCGCGTCCATCAGGAGTTGGCGGTCGACATCGTCCTCAATGGGCTTCAAGACAAGGTCCTCGTCGGTGCCGAGAATGTCGGAGAGCAGCAGCTCGTTTCCGTCCCAGTCGGTGTTGAGCGGCTCGTCAAAGCTGACCTCGGACTTCTGCGGCGCGGTCTTGCGCAGGTGCATGAGTATCTCATTTTCAATGCAGCGCGAGGCGTAGGTCGCGAGCTTGATGTTCTTGTCGCTGCGGTACGTATTCACTGCCTTGATGAGCCCGATCGTACCGATGGAGATGAGGTCTTCGATGTTGATGCCGGTATTTTCAAACCGGCGCGCGATGTAGGCGACAAGCCGCAGGTTGTGCTCAATGAGCGTGCCGCGCACGCTCTCGTCGCCTTCATCCATGCGCGCGATGAGCTCAGCTTCCTTCTCCCGCTCGAGCGGCGGCGGGAGCGTATCGCTGCCGCCGATGTAGAAAATTCCCCGCCGCGCGATGAGCCCCCAGTCGATGAGATAAAAGCGCAGTCTACGCCACAGCGTTTTGAGCAAGCTCTCCATGCTTCTCCCCCTTTTCGCATCCTTCGCACCACAGTCCCGCATATGCACCGCCGTCGCCGAGCGGGTGCTCCGCCAAGGCAACGGCACGCGAGCCGAGTTTGATTTCGTCAACCGTTATTGCTTCACAGCGCAGCAGTGGCAGCGTTCCATTCGCATTGCCCACGCTGCAATACGCAATATGCGGCAGCGTCGCGGTCTCTTCTTCGCTGATGAGGTCTCCCAGTGCGTGACGGTCGATGACCGGCACGCCGAGGCCCGTCACAGGGTCACAGAGCGTGTTGCCCGTGTCGCGCAGCAGCCGCACGCGGGCCGTTTTTCCTCGATAGGCGATGACCACATCCGCCGTCTCGCTCCCTGTCCGCGCCGCGCCGTAGCGGAACACGACGGAAAGCAGCAAATACGACGTCCCCGCCGCGATCAGGAAGACGCCCCACGGCAGGTCTGCTGTCACCACGCCGCGCGCAAGGCGCGCCATCGACCCCAGACTCTGCCCTAAGAGCATCACCACGCCAGCGAGGCCGCACGAGGCAAGGAAAAACAGCAGCGTCAGCTTGACCGCCCGCCCACTGCCGCGATACGCCGCCGCGCCCATCAAAGCGAGCCCAAGCAGCAACAAAACGACGCTTTTCGGCAAAAAGAGCTGCACTGCCGCATAAATACCGCCGACCGCCGCGCCGAGCAAAAGTCTTCTCCGCGCGACTGTCCGCCCTGCGACTCTCGCCGCGCCGAACAACAACAGATAGTCGACGAGAACGTTAAACGCGAAGACGCTTTCTATGTAGATGACCATGGCACACCTCCCTCAATGGAAGTCCATTATAGCAATGGACAAAAAAAGAAAAGGGCGAAAGATGCCCTTTTCTTATCTTTTCCCTCGCGGGATAAAATGGCAGCGCAAAAGCGCTGCGGGGTTTTCCCCACACCGTGTGGGGGACGCGGATAAGGGGGATATTCTCTTTCTCGAAAGAGAATATCCCCCTTACACCCCCAAGAGAAAGGACGAGGGGAGGCCCCCTCGACCCCCGACATTGTGGGTCTTATTCTTGAAAGACTGCACGCGCTGCGCAGTGTGGGTGCGGTGTACATGGCTTCGCCATGAAGCTTCTGCGAGTCGTTGCCGTTCGCAACCGCGCCTTACTATCGTGAGGCGCGAGTGACGTTCGCATCGGCGGCAGACTGCGTGCGGAATGCGGCATTGCTGCGCTCGCCGCATTGAGCAGTGCTCCGTTAGACGGAAATTAGGCTGCACTTCTACAAGATGGGCAGAGCGGCAGCGGATAATAGGAGTAAGTCAGATCGTATAGCAGAACTCAACGCGGCAACGCCGCGCGCGGGCAGTGCAATCGGCAAGCATTGCAGCTCTTCGAGCTGTTCGCTTGCAATGAAAGCCTTTCTCTTGGGGTTCCAAAGGGGGTATTCTCTTTTGCGAAAGAGAATACCCCCTTTGACCCTGCCGCCCGCAGGCGGCATTTCTTTCGCACCTGTGCGAACAAGAGGGAGCCTTTCTTTAAAAAAGAAAATCTCCCTCTTGACAATATCGATATTCGATAATATACTCTCTTCAAGAATATCGAATATCGATAAAAGGAGGCCGACAATGGCGCGGGAGAAATTCAGCACGCTGACCGAGCAGATGTTTTATATCCTGCTGTGCCTGCGCGAGGAGTGCTGCGGCATGGACGTGATGGCGCGCGTGAACGAGTTGACGGGCGGGCGTGTGGCCGTCGGCCCGGGGACGCTCTACAACCTGCTTGAGCAGTTTTTGGCGGCGGGGTACATCGTCGAGACGCGCGCGGAGGGGCGGCGGCGCAGCTATCAGATCACAGCGGAGGGCGAAACGCTGCTGCAAAACGAGGTGGAGCGCCTGCAAGCACAGGTGCGGGACTACGAGAAGCTATTTGAGAGATAACGCCCCTTGCGGGCGGCGAGAAATGAGAGAAAGCGAGGGATAGCGATGCTAAAAACAAAATATGAGTACAATTTCTATTCGTTTTACGACCATACGGGCATGGAGCAGCACTTCGAGAAAATGGCGGCGCAGGGCTGGCTCATTGAAAAGCTCGGCTATTTCTGGCGCTACCGGCGCATTGGGCCGCAGGCGCTGCGTTTTTCTGTTGTTTACTACTCCGAGGCCTCGGAATTCGACCCGACGAAGCCGAGCGAGGGCGAGCTGACGTTCTATGATTTCTGTGCGCAGGCGGGGTGGAACAAGGCTGCAAGCCGCGCGCAGATGAACGTTTTCTACAACGAAGACGCAAACGCTGTGCCCATCGAGACGGACGCGGCGCTTCAGGTGGAAACGCTGCACCAGTCGATGAAAAAGGAACAGCTCATCGCCTGGTTTTTGATGCTGGCGCTCGCGCTGTGGATATTTTTTGACATGCGTAAGGGCTTTATCAGGGATTTCGCGGCGGCGCTTTCCTGCTTAAGCGCGCTCTCGGCCATTTTGGATTCTGTGCTCCTGTTCCTGCTGTGTGCGTTGGAGCTTGGTGGCTACTACCTCTGGCGGCGCAGGGCGAAGCGCGAAGCCGAGCTTGGAAGATTCCTGCCGACGCGCTCACATCCTGTGTTACAGATGCTGGCGCTCTTGGCGCTGGTGATGGGCTGTGCCGTTGTTTTGTACAGTGACAAGGAAGAACGGGGGACTTACCTTGCCATCCTTACGGGTATTGTATTGCTGGACGCATTGATTTGGGGAATCAAGGGGCTACTCAAGCGTCGCGGCGGCAGCGCAGAGCTAAACAGGGGTATCACGCTGGTATCGGTGCTGATCCTCTCGTTCATTTTTTCGTTTACCTACTTGCGCAGCGTCAGAAACGGACAATTCGACCAGACGCCCGAAAACGCCACGCGCTACGAGGTCGCGTGGTCCAATGGCGAGACATCGTTTTACTACGCCTACGATGATCCGCTGCCGCTCTATGTGCAGGACCTGACCAAAACAGACTATGACCGCTATTCCTGCGAGCTGGCGGAGGAATCCTCGCCGCTGGCATCTCAGGTCCGCGGTGCGCAGAGGATGCGCACGGGCGATGAGGACGACGCGCCGGAGCTGAACTACGAGGTCACCGACGTGAAATTTGCGCCGCTGTTCGACGCCTGTCTGGACGGCGAGCTGAAATACTACCAGAACTACACGGTGACCTTTTACCGCACGCATCGCCCCTTCCGGAACTGGGAATACCGCGAGGTGGACGCCGCACCGTGGGGCGCGGACCGCGCGTGGCAGGCCTTCGATACCGAAAGCGACGGCTGGGGCGTCTCGTGGGTCTTAACGCGCAGCAAGCGTATCGTGCGCATAGGTGGCAGCGCATTGACCGGCACACTGAGTCAGGCGCAGATGGATACGATCAGCGAAAAGCTGCTGAATGCAGACATAAAATAACGCAAAAAAGGAGCACCCTTTTGGGTGCTCCTTTTTCATACCGTAGGAACAGCAATTACTGCTTGTCGTACAGGTCGATGAGCTTGGTGAGGTGCTCGTAACGCTCCTTGGCCGCGTCCTCGTTGCGGGTGAAGAGACCCTCCGCACGCTCGGGGAACTCGCGGGTCAGGCGGCTGTAACGCGCCTCGTTCATCAGGAATTCACGGTAACCGCCGGCAGGAGCCTTGGAGTCGAGCGTGAACTTCTTGTCAGCCGCGGGATTGAAGCGGAACAGGTTCCAGTAGCCGCACTCGACAGCCTTCTTCATTTCCTTCTGGCAGTTGATCATGCCGCCCTTGATGGAGTGCATCTCGCAGGGGCTATAGCCGATGATCAGGGACGGGCCGTTGTAAGCCTCAGCCTCGGTGATGGCCTTGATGGTCTGGGCCGGGTTGGCGCCCATGGCGATCTGCGCGACGTAGATGTAGCCGTAGCTCATCGCGATCTCGGAGAGGCTCTTCTTCTTGGTCTCCTTACCGGCAGCCGCGAACTGAGCGACCTGACCGATGTTGGAAGCCTTGGAAGCCTGACCGCCGGTGTTGGAGTAGACCTCGGTATCGAAGACGAAGACGTTGACGTTCTTGTTCTGAGCAAGCACGTGGTCCACGCCGCCGAAGCCGATATCGTAAGCCCAACCGTCGCCGCCGAAGATCCAAACGGACTTCTTGGAGAGGTAATCCTTCTTGTCGAGGATCTCAGCAACGAGCTTGCAGGCGTCGCAGTCGCAGAACTTCTCGCCCTTGGCCTTGAGCTCGGCGGCGTGCTCAGCGAACTTGGGCACAGCGGCCAGCTCGTCGACGGTGGCGATGTTCGCCTGCAGAGCCGCGACGTATTCCTTCGTGGCCTCGGCATTGGCGTTGCCGTCGTCCTTGGTGTCGAGCCACTTCTGAGCGGCTTCCTTCAGTGCGGGCTGTGCCCACTCGATGGCAAGGAGCTGCTCGGTCTTGGCCATCAGATCCTCGCGGATCTTCTCCTGGCCGACATACATACCGAAGCCGTGCTCGGCGTTGTCCTCGAACAGGGAGTTGCACCATGCCGGGCCGTGGCCGTTCTTATCCGTGCAGTACGGAGAGGTAGCGCCGGGGCCGCCCCAAATGGACGAGCAGCCGGTGGCGTTGGAGATGTACATACGGTCGCCGAAGAGCTGAGTGACGAGACGGGCATAGCTGGTCTCGGCGCAGCCTGCGCAGGAGCCGGAGAACTCGAGCATGGGCTGCTTGAACTGGCTGCCCTTGACGGTGAGATCCTGCATATCCTTCTTGTCGGAGACCTTGGAGACGCAGTAGTTGAACACATCCTGCTCAGGCAGCTCGGACTCCTGACCGACCATCGTCAGAGCGCCGACCGGGCACTGACCGACGCAAACGCCGCAGCCCATACAGTCGAGCGGGGAGATGGCCATCGTGTACTTGTAAACACCCTTGCCCTTGCCGGCCTTGATGTCGACGATCTTGGCATTGGCAGGAGCATTCTTGGCCTCTTCCTCGGTGAGAGCGAAGGGACGGATGGTGGCGTGCGGGCAGACGTAAGCGCAGTTGTTGCACTGAATGCACTTCGTCTCGTCCCACGTGGGAACGGAAACGGCAACGCCGCGCTTTTCGTAAGCGGCAGCGCCGAGCTCCCACTGGCCGTCCACGTGAGGCATGAAGGCGGAAACGGGCAGGCTGTCGCCGTCCATCTTGTCCACGGGATCGAGGATGTTCTTGACCTGCTCGACGAGCTCGGGCTTGCCCTCGTAGGAGACGGCCTCGTCAGCGTCGACAGCGTTCGCCCAATCGGCGGGAACGTCGATCTTGGTGTAGGCGGTGGCACCGAGGTCGATGGCCTTGTGGTTCATATCGACGACGTCCTGGCCCTTCTTCAGGTAGGAGTGCGTCGCGGCGTCCTTCATGTACTGGATGGCCTGCTCTTCGGGCATGACCTTCGCGAGGGAGAAGAACGCGGACTGGAGAATGGTGTTGTTGCGCTTGCCCATACCGATCTTGATGGCAAGGTCGATGGCGTTGATGGTGTAGAGCTGGATGTTGTTCTTGGCGATGTAGCGCTTGGCGTCCGCCTTGAGGTGATGGTTCAGCTCATCGAAGTCCCACTGGCAGTTGATCATGAACACGCCGCCGGGCTTGACGTCGTTGACCATCT
>ERZ857775.4385-NODE-4385-length-10221-cov-2.857368_pt1 | contig 10221 bp, 10 predicted proteins | sample MGYA00519698_ERZ857775 | MGnify/ENA primary metagenome ERZ857775 (study PRJEB31778, sample SAMEA3449363) | human gut metagenome | biome: human gut; feature: human-associated habitat; material: faeces | place: United Kingdom | collected 2010/2012 ...
TCTTCTTTTTCTGAAGCCCAGCTTAAAAGCTCCTGACGCCTGGATGCAGACATAACTGTTCCCAATGGATAATGGTGCTCCGGGGATACATGGATAATGTCTGCCCCGCTGTCTTGCAGGCTTTTCATATGGATTCCCCCATCGTCCATGGCTATACTCTTCCACTTCAGCCCATATTCTTCATAGATCACAGGGATTTTCTTATATCCCGGGTTTTCCACAGCATAGACTACGTCTGCAGGCAGAAGCTTGATCAGACGGCTATACAGGTATTCAATACTGGCTCCGATCACAATGCATTCAGGAGAAATGGTCATTCCACGGGTGCGGTATAAGTAATCCGCAATGGTCTCCCGCAGCTGGCGAACTCCCAGAAAATGACCTCTTTTTACCAGTTCTTTGTCATACTCTGACAGCACCTCCCTCATGACCTTTCTCCACATGGAAAATGGAAATTTATCATACACTGTGTTGTTGGCTGTAAAATCCGCAAACCATTGATCTTCCCTGTAAAGCTGGGGATATTCTGCCACTACAGGTTTATACTCCGGCATAGCTTCCACTGCCGCCACAAAATAGCCTTTTTTCTCTTTGGAATAAAGATAGCCTTCTACCACCAGCTGTTCGTAGGCGCTTAAAACTGTCTTTACGCTGATGCCATTATCCCTGGCCAGCTCCCTTTTGGAAGGCAGCTTGGTCCCCGGCAGGATCCGCCCTCTTAAAATGTCTTCTTTCAGTTTCTGATACAGTTCTTCATAGAGAGAACTACCCTTTTTCTTCTCTAACTCATAATGCAGCATTTCATCTGGTATCCTTTTTTTTCACTATTCTGGGTATTACATTGGTATCAATTTCGATTATAATAGAAAGAAAATTATTTGTAAACCGGAGGATCACTTATGGGAGTCTATGCAATTACCGGCGGTTCCGGCGGGATCGGCCTGCGTGTGATCAGTCAATTAGAAAAACAGGGACATGAGACTATCAATATCGACTGGAAAACAGGAGATATCCAGGCCGACCTTTCTATTCCAGAAGGACGGCAGAAAGTAATTGATGAATTACACGAGCTGCATCCAGAAGGTTTAGACGGTCTGATCTTATGCGCCGGCGTTCCTGGTTCCTGTCACGATCTGCGCCTGATCCTTTCTTTAAACTTTTTCGGAACGATTTCTATTATAAAAGGGGCCTACGATCTTTTAGAGAAAAAAGGCGGCAGCTGCGTAGCCACTGTTTCCAATGCTATCTCCCAGGGAGACCTGCGCATGGACCTGGCGGATATTTTAAATAATAATAATGAAGATGAACTTCGCATCCTGGATCTGGTTTCCAATTTAGATGAAAATGACCTTCTTACAGGTAACCGCCTGTACGTGGCTTCCAAGTATGCCTTAGCCAGATGGGTCCGCCGCCATTCTGCCTCTTATGCCGCAAATGGGGTTCGCATCAACGCAGTGGCACCTGGAAACGTAAACACATCCATGACTGCCACTATGTCTGTGGATGAAAAGACGGCATTAAATGCCCTTCCTATTCCTACCAAATATGGCAAAGAGACTCTTATGGAACCGGATGAGATCGCCTCTGCCATTAATTTCCTTATTTCAAAAGAAGCAAGAGGCGTCAACGGCATTATCATGTTTGTGGACGGCGGCACAGACGCCCTTCTCAATTCAGAAAAAGTATATTAAATATGGATCAATATTTTTTATAGAAAGGAAACTTTCATGGAACCTGTTATCCAGAAATATCTCACAGCTCTTGAAACAAAAGATTTTGAAGCCCTGGCAGAATTATTTACCAAAAACGGCCACTACTGTGATTACTGCGCCAATGGCACATCCCAGCACGAATTTCATTTATATGGAAAAGAAGCCATTTCCATGTTTTTCCGGAATAAGTTTCTCTTCTGTCAGTATTCCATATTATCGCCCACGATCCTGAACGGCTCACAGGCAGAACTTATCGCCTCCTACGGCGGTTACCAGGTCATGGCTATTGCCAGCTTACAGCAGCTGACCGCAGACGGACATATCCGCCGACTGACCGTGCGACCGAAATAATACAATCTCACAACATCCTATACAATGAAAGGATCTGTACTCATGATAAAAGAAATAGAAAGCAGACGGAGCATCCGCCGCTATAAAGACATTCCTGTAAAAAAAGAATTAATAGAAGAAATATTAAAAGCCGGCATGCTGGCTCCTTCCTCTAAAAACCGGCAGCCATGGCATTTTATCGTAACAACAGGCTCTGCAAAGGAACAGGTCCTTAAAGCCATGGAAGCAGGACTGAAACGGGAAGAAAAACAGCCTTTTCTCCCAGAAAGTGCCCCTTATTTAGATGGTGCCAGGGCAACCCTTAAGATCATGAAAGAAGCACCTGTTATTATTTTTATCACAGACCCTCTGGCCTCTCCTATGGATCAGCCGCTGGCCATTGATGAACGTGTGTCAGAAATATGCAATGCCCAGTCCGTGGGAGCTGCCATTGAAAACATGACACTGGCTGCCACAGAACTGGGCCTTGGAAGTCTTTGGATCTGTAATACGTTTTTTGCTCAGGAAGAATTAAATCACTGGTTAAATGCTGACGGCCAGCTCTATGCTGCCTTGGCTGTAGGCTACGCAGATGAAGCACCTGCTCCAAGACCAAGACGAAAAGCAGAACTGACTGTGGAGTGGCGAAAGTAACACAACCTGCATTATCCCAACGCCACATCAAGGACCATCATCAATGCAAACCCAATGGCAAATCCGATGGTACCAATATTGGAATGTTCCCCTTCTGATGCTTCCGGCACCAGTTCTTCCACTACTACGTAAAGCATGGCACCTGCTGCAAAGGAAAGGAAATATGGCATAAAGGGCTCCAGTTTTTCTGCCAATAACAGCATAAGACCGGCGCCGATGGGCTCTACAATACCGGAAAGCATACCGTAGACAAAGGCTTTTTTCTGCCCTGCCGCTTCTTTTAAAGGAAGGGAGATAACCGCTCCTTCCGGGAAATTCTGGATCGCAATTCCCAGTGACAATGCCATGGCGCCTGCCAGTGTAATGGACTCACTTTTTGCCAGCATACCTGCAAAAGCCACACCAACTGCCATTCCTTCCGGTATGTTATGTAAGGTCACTGCAAGAACCAGCATAGTGCTCTTTTTCCAATTGCTTTTTGCGCCTTCCGGCTGATCCGTATCCATATGAAGATGAGGAACTACCATATCCAGAAACAGCAAAAACGCCATTCCTAAAAGGAAGCCAGTTACTGCCGGAAGAAAAGCCAGTCTTCCAAGTCCATCACTCATTTCCATAGCCGGGATCAGAAGGGACCACACAGAAGCAGCCACCATCACTCCCGAAGCAAAGCCCAGAAATGCTTTCTGCACTCCGGGCTTTAATTCTCCCCGCAGGAAGAACACGCAGGCGCTGCCTGCTGTGGTTCCTATAAAAGGGATCAGTATTCCTGTTAAAATATCCATCTGCTACCTCATGTTGCTATATTGCTGCCCCATCCATAGGCGGATCTACCATCTCTAAAGAGCATCGTCATAACGATCAGTCGATCATTCCCCGAAGTTTCAGATAATCTTTGATCAGTTTGATCATCTGATCATAATCAATACGGCTGGCATTAATCGGAAGGTCATAATTTTCCATATCCATCCAGTTTCTGCCAGTGAAATATTTATGATACTCTGTGCGCTCCTTATCGATCTTCTTCATGCGGCGCAGTGCTTCTTCTTCGTCTACCTTGTCTACGTCCATAACTCTGCGGACTCTGGTAACCGTATCTGCATAGACGAAAATGCGGACTACATCATCTAACTGATCCTGAAGAACATAATTGCCACAGCGTCCAATGATAATGCAGTTTTCAGACTCTGCCAGCTTGCGGATGACCTCGGACTGGAAGCGGAACAGATTTTCCGGTGATGTAAGCCTATGTCCATCCTTTACAGGTGCGGAAAGCTCCGGCTTCATATTGGTAACTGTACGATATAATAAGTTATTCCCTGCTTTTTCATCTGCAAGACGGAAGTACTGTTCTCCAATAGCACTGGTCTCTGATGTCATTTTCAGGATCTCTTCATCATAATAATGAATACCCAACTCTTCTGCAAGGCGCATACCTGTAATACGTCCGCCGCTTCCGTACTGACGCTCGATTGTGATCACATAATGTTTATCGCTCATATGACCGACCTCCCTTGTTTTGCTACCTTAAGTATAGCACATTTTTACCTAGCCGGACACTGTATTATCTGAAATTTACTGAAATTTTTCTTCAAATTTCTCATAACAACAGGTGCAACGGATACAGCTTTGCAAAAAACAGTTGACAAAACCCGCCCTATGTATTAAGATACGGATTAACAGCTAAACCGTTGAGAAAGAGGAGTAAGCTTCCAATGCATTAGCACAGAGAGCCGCAGGTGGTGGGATTGCGGTATAAGGCAGGCAGCTGAATGGACTTTTGAGGGCAGTCTTGAAATATTTCAGTAGGGACTGACGGACTCTGCACCCGTTACATTTGCAGCACATATGTTAGTATGTGAAAAGTGGACTTTCAGTCAATTTGAGTGGCACCGCGGATCATATTCGTCTCAATCACAATCGTATTGTGGTTGGGACTTTTTTTATTCCAAAATATTATTTCAAATTTTATTTTCAGGAGGTAAGTATTATGAAAAAATCTATGGCATTCCTTTTAACCGCAGCAATGGGCGCAGCTTTATTAACAGGCTGCGGAAGCTCCTCTTCTACTGCTACTACAGCAGCAGATACCACAGCAGCCCCTTCTTCTGAGGCAGCATCCTCCGAGGAAGCTTCCAGCGAAGCAGAAAACACCGCTGATGCAGACGGCTCCTACACCATCGGTATCGGCCAGTTTGCAGAGCACGGCTCTCTTGACAACTGCCGTGAAGGTTTCTTAGAAGGCCTTGCAGCAGAAGGCATTGAAGAAGGAAAGAACTTAACCGTTCTTTATCAGAATGCACAGGCTGACGGCGGAACTTCCGCACAGATCGCCAATAAATTTGCAGGAAAGAACGTAGATTTAATGTGTGGTATCGCAACTCCTATGGCTCAGGCTGAATATAGCGTGGCTATGAAATCTGATATTCCTGTTATCTTCACCGCAGTTACTGACCCAGTTGCAGCCGAACTGGCAAATGCAGACGGAACCCCAATCGGCGAGATCACAGGTACCAGCGATAAGCTTCCTGTAGAGCAGCAGTTAAAGATGATCCGCGAGATCTTACCTGATGCAAAGACCATCGGTATCATGTACACCACCAGCGAAGTAAACTCTGAGTCTGCGATTGCAGAATACAAGGAACTGGCTCCAAATTATGACTTTGAGATCGTAGACTCCGGTATCTCCTCTTCTGCAGATATTCCTCTGGCAGCAGATACTTTAATTGGAAAGGTTGACTGTATCACAAATCTGACCGATAATACAGTAGTAGCATCTCTTCCTGTTATCTTAAGCAAGGCTTCCGCAAAGAACATTCCTGTATTCGGAAGTGAGATCGAGCAGGTAAAGATCGGCTGCCTGGCTGCTATGGGTCTTGACTATGTAGAACTTGGCAAGCAGACCGGTGAAATGGCTGCAAAGGTATTAATGGGCGAAGCAAAAGCAAGTGAATTAAACTTTGAGACCATTAAGGATGCTGCATTCTACGGCAACACCAAAGTAGCTGAAAACCTTGGCATCACTCTTCCTGAGTCTTTAACAGGAAATGCTGCTGAACTCTTTGACAGCATTACAGAGTAATTTTAGTAGGAACACAAGTATTGGAGGAACATCATGACAACGATCATTTTCGGTATTCTGGAAGAAGGCCTTGTATATGCCATCATGGCTCTGGGCGTTTACATCACTTATAAGATCCTGGACTTCCCGGATCTGTCTGTAGACGGCACCTTCCCACTTGGCGCTGCAGTGACTGCAGCAGGCATTGCAAACGGGCTTCCTTTCATTGGTACCATTTCACCTGTAGCAGCATTATTCATTTCCTTTACAGTGGGTGCTTTAGCCGGCTGTATCACCGGTCTCATCCACGTAAAGTTGAAAGTACGTGACCTGCTCTCCGGTATCATTGTCATGACGGCCCTCTATTCCATTAATTTAAGGATCGCAGGAAAAGCAAACCTTCCTATTTTTAGTAAGGAAACCATCTTTTCCAATTCCTTCCTTTCCGCTCATGTGCCGGAAGCTGCATCCCCATTTATCGTGACCATTATCCTGTTTGTGATCGTTATGATCTGCAAGGTGTTATTAGACGCTTACTTACAGACACGTTCCGGATACCTGCTTCGTGCAGTTGGTGACAATGACGTACTGGTCACTTCTCTTGCAAAAGACAAAGGCCTTGTAAAGATCGTAGGTCTTGCTATTGCAAACGGTTTTGCAGCTCTTGCAGGAAGCGTTTACTGCCAGCAGAAAGGCTTCTTTGAGATCTCCATCGGTACTGGTACCATGGTCATCGGCCTTGCAAATGTGATCATCGGAACCCAGCTGTTAAAAAGAGTTGGATTTATCCGCTCTACTACTGCTGTTATCATCGGTTCCATTGTATACAAAGCCTGCGTATCCATTGCGCTGCTGTTAAATGACCTGCACATTGCAGGACTGGACCTTTCCATTCCTGTCACTGCATCCGACTTGAAGCTGATCACTTCTGTATTATTCCTGATCATCCTTGTAGTAAGCCCTTCCGGCGGAAAGAAGGTAAAGAGCCATGCTTGAATTAAAACACATCCATAAATATTACAACGCAGGTACAGTAAATGAAATGTGCCTGTTTAATGATTTTAACTTAACCATTGAAGACCACCAGTTTGTATCCGTAGTAGGAAGCAATGGTTCCGGTAAAACTTCTCTTTTAAATATCATCTGCGGAAGTATCCCGTTAGATGACGGCCGTATTATCATCGGTGGCGAAGACATTACCAAAATGCCGGAATACAAGCGTCAGCGCCGCATTGGACGCGTTTACCAGAACCCGTCTATGGGAACCTGCCCTTCTATGACCATTGCAGAGAACATGGCTTTAGCAGATAATAAGGGCAAAGCCTTCAATCTCCGTCCTGGAACCAACAAACAGCGCCTGGAATTCTACCGCGAATCTCTCCGCTCCCTTGGCCTTGGACTGGAAGATAAAATGGACGTAAAAGTAGGCGTTCTCTCCGGCGGACAGCGCCAGGCAATGGCACTTTTAATGTCCACTATGACTCCTATTGAATTCCTGATCCTGGATGAACACACTGCTGCTCTGGATCCAAAAACTGCGGAAACGATCATGGAACTGACCAACAAAGTAGTCCGTGAAAAGAACCTGACTACCATTATGGTCACCCACAATCTCCGCTTTGCTGTGGAATATGGTGACAGACTGTTAATGATGCACCAGGGACATGCAGTGATCGATAAAGCAGGCGCAGAAAAAGACGCTACTACCATTGATCATATCCTTAAGAAATTTAATGAGATCAGTATTGAGTGTGGAAACTAGATAGCAAAGGGACGCGCCAACCGGTGCGTCCCTTAATTCTTTCATTCAATTTTTATTCTGCAAATACCATGATCCGTGTTGCTGTATTCTCTCCATCAGACCATACCACTGCTTTTCTGCCCTGAGTCAGGTCATCTAACGTAACAATATTTCTGGTAAGATACGGTACGATCCCACAGTCATCTGCCAATGTATATTCTGTGCCGTCCATAGCAGTCAGTACAGACTGGGAAGAAGCTGCATCTGTCACTACTGATTTAACTGTTACATAGTCCGGAACCTTAAAATCTGCCGGAACATTGGCAAAGATCATCGTCGCATTGGTCATTGGCGGAAGGCTCATGGTCATTGCCGGTCCGATGTAAGCGTAGATGGTGTCTCCGTCTTTAATATCAGAAAGCTCTATTGGAAGACCGGAAACTGCGTCTAATACATAAGTAGACTCCTGGGAAACGTTTAAGATCACTTCTCCCTGATATCCCTGATCTGCCTGACTGTCAATGGATAATCTGCCATCTTCCATCTGGGTAGCCGGTCCAAACAGGCATACAGAGTCTTCTGCCTGCTCTGGCTGCTCTTCTGCACTTTCGATCGTGCCGCTTACAGTTTCTACAACGGTAGTCTCTTCTGCAGAAGAAGTAGGTTCTTCAGACTCTACCACCACTGGTCTTGACTCATTTACAAGAGGCAATGTGGTTGCCGCATCCACTTTATTGGAGCATCCGCCAAGGCCTAAAACTGCTGCGCTGCATAATACTGCTGCGTATAAATGATATTTTCTCAATATGATTTCTCCTTTTCTATAACAAAGATCATTTCTTTAACTGTGCTCTAATACTCAGGTTCCCGTGCTGACGCGCTCCACTGCCTGCTGACGCAGGCGGAACCTTCGTTAATGACTTGAGAAAAACAAATGTCTGCTGACGCAGCCGCTTGTTTTTCTCTGCGTTCATTATATACTATATTCCCCTTACATCCAATAAAGCTTTTCTTAAGTCTTTTTTAAATCTCTACAACAAAACAGGAGCCTTCCCATATAATTACAGGAAAGCTCCTTTTTTTATATACAATATAGTTTTGAAACCTTTTAACAGGCTTTTATTATCTTGCCATCTCACTCTGTGGTCCGGTCTGATTATGGGCCTTGATAATGGTCTCGATTTCTTCCAGGTTAGAGGATGGAAGATCTCCAGGAATGGTGTTCTTTACAGCTGCTGTGGCATTTCCAAAAGCAACTGCCTTCTGGCAGTCACCACCGCTGCTTAACAGGCCGTAGAGAGCGCCGGAAATATAAGCATCACCACTACCGATACGGTCTACTACTTCAATGTTACGATATGGCTCTTCTTCGTAGAAAGTATCTCTTGCTGCATCATAGATCACAGAACCAAAGGTATGGCGTTTCGGGCTGTGTACGATACGCTGGGTGGAAGCTACGATAGAGATCGGATATTCTTCTGTAAAGCTCTTCATCATTTCTTTTGCTGTACCAGTCTTTAAGAAGGTCAGTCTTGCAGTATCTTCAGAGCAGAAGAAGATATCTACATAAGGAAGGATACGCTCAATACATTCTCTTGCTTCATCACCCGTCCACAGGTTTCCACGGAAGTTTACATCAAAAGAAACCAGGGTTCCTGCTTCTTTGAAACGTTTGATCATCTCAATGGTAGTCTCTCTGATCTTCTCACTAAGAGCCAGAGTAATACCGGTGGTATGGAAACACTTGGAAGCTGTGTATACTTCCTCCGGGATCTCATCAATATCCAGAGTAAAGAAAGAACTGTTCATACGGTCATAAATAACCTTTGGTTTTCTTGGGTATGCACCGTTTTCATAGTAATAAATACCTACACGGGCTGATGGAGAATGATCATACATAAAAAAGTCATCACTGACACCAAAGGAACGGATCTTACCTTTCATAAAGCTGCCGATATCATGTGACGGAAGTTTGGAGATAACACCGGTATGAAGGCCTAACAGAGACGCACCAACTGCTACGTTTAATTCTGCACCGCCTACCTGTTTTACAAATGTATCACCTCTGGAAAGACGGTCATTGTCTGGTGGTGACAGTCTTAAAAGAAGCTGACCTAATGTCAGCAGGTCAAATGTTCTTCCTTTTATCTCTCCCATTTTCATATCCTCCTGAAGTTTAAAAAATTTTCATAAACGTATTATTAAAGAAAATTTCTAAAGAAAAGGCCTGTCTGAAAATACATTCCAGGAACGCTATTTCCAAACAGGCCTTTCGGTCTTAATTTTTAACTCTTAAGAAGAGTAATTATCTCTGTACACGACCTGAACCGTCGCCGCCTGCTAAGGTTTCAACTTCTGCACGGGTTACCAGGTTGAAGTCTCCATAAACAGTGTTCTTTAGTGTGGAAGCTGCGAGGGCATATTCCAATGCCTTTTGGTCATCATCCGGATAAGTGATTAAACCGTATATCATACCTCCTACAAAGGCATCACCCGCACCTACCCGGTCTATTTCATGTTCAATGTCATAGATGCCTGTATGCTTCAAAGCGCCGTCAGAATAAAGAACGGCAGCAAGCAAGTTATGATTGGACGTGATAGAATTACGTAACTCCAGAAATATCTTTCGGCAGCGCGGAACAAGCCGGGACACTGTCTGCCCGAATTCCTCGAAAGCAGGTAAATCGGATACAAAAGAAGTATCGCCGGCATCGACGGCTTTA
>ERZ857775.4387-NODE-4387-length-10218-cov-2.666535_pt1 | contig 10218 bp, 6 predicted proteins | sample MGYA00519698_ERZ857775 | MGnify/ENA primary metagenome ERZ857775 (study PRJEB31778, sample SAMEA3449363) | human gut metagenome | biome: human gut; feature: human-associated habitat; material: faeces | place: United Kingdom | collected 2010/2012 ...
ACAAGCAGGTGATAGCCGTAATCAGGTTCATCGCTTTATCCGCCTGACTGAGCTGATTCCTGAACTTCTAGATATGGTAGATGAAAGAAAAATTGCGTTTAACCCTGCGGTCGAGCTGTCCTATTTGAAGAAAGAAGAACAAACCCTTCTGCTTGAGGCGATGGACAGCGAACAGGCAACGCCGTCGCTTTCTCAGGCACAGCGGTTAAAGAAATTCAGCCAGCAGAAGATGCTTTCCCTTGACGTGATGCGGGCGGTTATGAGCGAAGAAAAGAAAACCGACCTTGATCGGGTGACGCTGAAAAACGAAACGCTGCGCAAGTATTTTCCGAAATCCTACACGCCAAAGCAAATGGAAGATACCATTATCAAGTTGCTGGAAGGCTGGTATAAAAAGCGGCAGCTTTTGCAGGAACGGTGATGAATCATAAGTGCTTGCGAAATCATAAGCGACGTGATAAAATAAACTTGAAATAGAGCATGGACGGATGAAATGATGGCTCAAAGGAGAGAAAAAACATGTCCATTCAGGATACGGCAACCAAACAGTATGTTTCGGAAGTGGAAGTGTTTGCAGATGCTTTTAACTATCTGATTTATGATGGCGAACAGGTGATTAAGCCGGAACAGCTGACCGATATGGATACAACGCAGTATGTGATTCCATATCATGAGGATGAGAAAGGCAAGCCGGAAGCGGCGCAGAAATACCGCGATACGCTTAAAACGCTGGCGGTTAAAACGGATGATCGGTACACCTATCTCGTGCTGGGAATAGAGAATCAGAGCCATGTGCATTATGCCATGCCGGTTCGCAACATGCTATACGATGCCATGCAGCTCGAAAAGCAGGTGCGTGATCTGGCAAGCCAGCATCGTAAGGAAGGAAAAAATGGTACATCGGAAGAATATCTTTCTGGTATGAAGAAAGAAGATCGGCTGTCCCCTGTGATTACGCTGGTCATTAACTTTGGCGGAAAGAAATGGGATGCGCCGCTCAGCCTGCGCGAGATGTACGGCGAGCAGCCCGAAAAAGTCCTTCCATTTATTCAGGATTATCGGGTTTTCATGATTGACCCGATGGAGATGAGCGACAATGACCTTCAGAAGCTGAACAGCAGTCTGCGTGAAGTGCTGGCGTATATTAAATACCAGCGGGATAAGGCACGGATGGAAAAATTGCTGAATGAGGATTCAAAGTTCAGCTGTCTGGAAACAAACGCGGCACTGGTCATCAATGCTATGACGAATGCGGGAATTGCGATTGACCCGAACAAGGAGGTTGTAAATATGTGTGAAGCGATTCGACAAATGGTTGATGAAGGAATCATGCTGGGCGAGAAGCGCGGCGAAGAACGTGGCGAGAAGCGCGGCGAAATGCAGAAGACACTCGCTATTGCTCGTCGTATGCTTGAAATGGGTTACTCTGAAGAACTGGTTATTGACGCAACGATGCTGACCAAGCAGGAAGTTGAAGAATTGAGCAGAACAATCAAACAGTAATTCTCGGCAGGAAAAGTGAAAAATATTCTGCAAGGCGTTTACCGAAAGGCGAACGCCTTTTTCTATACCCATGCGAAGGGAGGTGAAACAAAATGACCGTAGTCTTTCGAGTTGTCAAAACCAAAAACTACACGATGATGTCCAATCAGCATTTGAAGGATAAACGCCTGACGCTCAAAGCAAAAGGGCTGATGTCGGTGATGCTGTCCCTGCCGGAGAACTGGGATTATACGCTGCGGGGGCTGTCGGCAATCAGCAAAGAGGGCGTGGACGCGATCAGCGAAGCCGTCAAGGAATTGGAGCGTTCGGGCTATGTGATCCGAAATCGAAAACGGGACGAGCGCGGACGGCTGAGCGGGACGGAGTACCTGATCTACGAGGACTGCCACATGAACAGCCAGCCTGCGCAGGACGCACCTAAGCCGGAAAAACCAAAACGGGAAAATCCAAGACTGGAGAATCCGGTTCAGGAAAAGCCTGTGCAGGAGAATCCAAAGCAGGAAAAACCTGAACAGGAAAATCCCGCACAATTAAATACGAATAGATCAAACACGAATTCAGAAAAAACGTATCCACCAAATACTCAGGGAGAAAATCCTTATCCATCAATCCATCTCAGGGAAAGGCAGGAAGATGTTGCGGCGATTCGGGACAGCGTGCGGTCGCAGATCGGGTATGACTGCCTTGTCACGCCGTATAACCGGGATCGGATGGATGAGATCGTCGAGCTGATGGTGGAAATCCTCTGCACCGGCAGGGAAACAATCACGATTTCCGGGGCGGAGTACCCCGCCGAGCTGGTCAGGGAGCGGATGCGCAAGATCAACAGTATGCACATCGAGTACATCTTCGGCTGTCTTGAGCAGAACGCGAGCCGCGTCCGCAACATCAAGAAATATCTGCTGACCACGCTGTTCAACGCGCCCGCGACGATGGGCAACTATTACGACGCTCAGGTGCGATACGACCGGCGAAAGCGGGAGGAAGATTATGAAAACTGGCTCGATGAGCTTTAGAAGGGAGTGGTGTCCATGAAAAACTATTTTCAATTCGCCTGTGAACTCGAACCCATTGACCGATTTCCCGGCTGCATGAGCAAAGACGACCTGCTTGAGAACCTGCTGCGGCAGGATACGCAAGCAGGTTTTCTTTTGCCCGAAAAGCGGACGGAAACCGCGCTTCGGGTGATACAGCTGGAGCAGGAAGCCGAGCAGCGGACGTGCGAGATCAGCGGCGGCTGGTTTCCCAGACGGGTGCTGTTCTTCGCCGTGCCGCCGGTGGACGGAAAAGCCTGCCAGCTCTGCGCGTTGACGCAGATTGAATCCGGCAGGTGTTACCTGTTTACGCCGGACTGTACCCCGATTCTGGTCTACGCCATACAGGGCAGGAAGCTGTACTGCCTGTGAGAAGGGAGGAACATCATGAAGCAAAAACATGCGGATTCGCCCTCGGCTTTTCTTGCGGCGGCAATGGCTGTGACGGGCGCGGCAATGCTGCTCTGCCCGCTCATCGGGCAGAACACGGAAATGAATCGGAGCGCGGCAGAATATGACGACCTGCGCGTTCAGCTCAAAAGCGAGGAAGCGGCGCAGGCAACGGACGCGCCGGAAAACAGAAGCACTCTGCGTCAAATGTTCGATGCGGCGGGTTTCCCAAGCACAACGCAAGAACCGCTTGAACTGCCCAAAACGGATGAATCCCCGCCTGAAATCGACATCGGGACAGGAGCAGACTTTGCGGCGTGTCTGGCACAGAACGACGATTTCATCGCGTGGATCAGGATTCCCGGCACGAACGTGGATTATCCCGTCGTCTGGACGGATGACGCGGAGTATTACCTGCATCACACGTTCACGGGGAAACAGGGCGCGGCGGGAACGCTGTTTTCGTTGATGAAAACGGATTACAGCATCCCCAGCCGCAATATCGCCATTTACGGGCATCATCTCAAATCCACCGGCGAGAAGATGTTCACGTCGCTCATGCGGTACAAGGATGCGGATTTCTATGCCGGACACGAAACCGTGCTGCTCGATACGCTGTATGAAAGCGGATCATACCGCATTTTCGCCGTGCTGAATTTTCACAGCGGCGAGTGGGACGCTTCACAGGCGGATTTTGAAAGCGACGCGGCATTTCTGGAATTTATCCGATACGCCCGGCGGAACGCACTGTACGACACGGGCGTGACGGTCGGCGCGGAGGATTCCATTCTCACGCTGATAACATGTGACCGAAGCTATGGCGGCAAAGCGGGACGGCTTGCAGTCGTGGCTGTACTTGAAAAAAGCAGGAGGAACTTATGAAACACAAAATCAAACGTCTTTTGTCTTTGCTGCTGTCGCTGACGATGCTGACGGCGGCTTTGCCTACGTCGATATGGGCGGAAGAAACGGGGTTTGCCCAAGCAACAGGCGCGGAAGCAGAGCTTCCGAACGAGCCGGAAGCAACAGCCGAGCCGGAACTGCCGGTTGAATTACCGGAAGCAACAGCCGAGCCGGAGTTTCCAAGCGAGCCGACGGAACTGCCGTCGGAAATCGAAACGCCGGAGGGCACGGCAGAGCCGACCCCGCAGGTTACCGAAGAACCCCTGCCAACGCCCGAACCTGAAGCGGCATATCAGGCGGGCATGTTCGTTCTCGTCACGGAAAATACGCGCGTGTTTTCGGATGTGGATGAAACGGCGGACGAGGTAGACGGCGAGTTGTACGACGGCAGTTTTGTCCGCACCGCAAACGTCCGGGTGGAAGAAGTCCGGCAGGACGGCATGGGGCGAACATGGCTGCTGGTGCGCTATCTGTACGGCGAGGAAGAACCTGATGGGGAGATGGCGTGGACGGACACGGCGACGGTCTGGGTGATGGCGGAGGAAACCCAGCCGTCTGATGCGGCGGATTATGACGTGACGGCTTACGCCTTCCCGTTTACGCCGGTGGAGCTGTACGCGGCGAATAACCCGCCGAGATTGCAGACGCTCAGCGGCAACACGGGCGAGTTTTACGCGGGACAGACGGTATACGCCTATTCCGTGCATGACGACGTGCAGATTGCGTCGCTCAAAAACTATGGCGCGATTTACGCGACAAGGCATTACATCAACGAGCATGTGGTCTATTGCCTTGAACATACGATGAACAGCCCCGGCATCAGGAACAACCCGGACGGTCCGTACCATGTGGTTGATCTGGCGCAGTACGGGCAGACACAGGGTTACTCCGGCATCATATACAGCGAAAAGACGATGCACGCCATCGGCTGGGTACTGCGGCACACGTTTCCCTTCATGGGGATTGACCGGTATGAGGATGAATGCCTTGAATGGTCGAGATCGGCGGGGCAGTTTGCCATCCGCGAGGTCATCAAACAGCTGGAAGGTTCACAGTATGTCCGCGATTATTGGCGTATGGATGATTTTTACCGCGCAACAGGTCAAGCGCCCAAGGAATATCTCGAATATGCACGTTGGCTGGCGGCAAACGCCCTGACCTATGCGCAAATGACCGGCGAAATCACGGTGTCGAATGTGTCCGTATCCGTCGCCAACGGCGTATGCACCGGCACGGCGACGCTGACCACGGACGCACCGCGCATTCGCATCCGCCGCTCGGTCGGAACGATTACCGGCTATACGGGCGGCGAGGACGGCACATACGTCTATCTGAACAGCGGCGACATCATTACCGTTTCCCAAGCAGGAAGCGGTTTTTCTTTTACTGCGGAATCCGTTTCGACGGAGGAGCTGGAAGCCAATTTTCTGGTCGCCGTGCCGGATGCGAATGTGCAGAAGGTCGTCATTCCGCAGCGGGGATCGCCGTATCCGCTCAAGTCCACGGAAATCCGCTTTGATATGCCGAACGGCGCACTGGTCGTGACTAAGACGGATGCGGCAAGCGGCACGGTGCTGGCGGGCGCGACGTTCGAGCTGACGAACGCTTCCGGCACAGTTGTGGCGACGCAGACCACAGACGCGGACGGTGCGGCGCACTTTGATAACCTTCCGGCAGGAAATTATACCGTGCGCGAAATCAACGCGCCGACGGGATATCTCGTCGCTGTGCCGGATGGTCAGAGCGTGACCGTCACGGCAGGCGAAACGACAGGCGCGGCGTTCGCGGATGAACGGATTCGGGGCAGAATCCGTATCGCCAAGACGGACAGCCTGACGAAAGAACCATTGGCAGACGCGGAGTTTACCATCACACGCACAGACGGAACGGGAACGCCCATCGTGCTGACCACCGATGCAAACGGATATGCCGAAACGGATTGGCTGGATTATGGGCGGTATCGCGTGACGGAGAGCAAAGTTCCCGCACACTATGAAACCAGCGGCTTTTCAACCGAAATCGACTGCACGGAAAACGGAAAGACCTATCTCATCGAGGCCGAAAACGAGCCGACGAAGGGCTTCATCCAGATCGTCAAGACCGACGCGCTGGACGGCAGACCGATTGAGGGCGTGCAGTTCGATATCGTGGACGCGGGCGGCAACGTTGTCGGCACAATGACCACGGACGCAAACGGCGCGGCAACGTCGCCCGCATTGTTCAAGGGACAATATACCGTGCGCGAGCATGAAAACCCGACGGGCTATGTGGCGGAACTGGCGCAGCAGGACGCGGCGGTGAATCCGGACGAAACGACATATCTGGGCGCGAGCAATCAGCCGATTCAGGGCAGGATCAGGATTGTCAAGCGGGATCAGCTCACAAAAGAGCTGCTGGCGGGCGCGGAGTTTACCGTCACGCGGCTCAGCGGTCTGCCATCCCATCAAGGAGCGGGCGACGGCGAGGTGGTCGCGGTCATTACGACGGATGCGGACGGCGTTGCCGAAACCGGCTGGCTGACGTGGGGAACCTACCGCGTGACGGAAAGCAAAGTGCCGGAGCATTTCGTGGACGCGGGCTTTTCGGCGGATATCGTCATTGACGAGGAAAACTTCAAAACCTGCGAGCTGGAAGTCGAGAATGAGCCGACCAAAGGCTTTATCCGCCTGACCAAAACCGACCGGGCAAACGGCAACCCGATTGCGGGCGTGAAGTTTGATATCTATGAAAACGACGAATACGGAAATGTGCTTGTCGGCAGCATGACGACCGGCGCGGACGGCGTGGCAATCTCCGAGCCGCTGCGCAAGGGACGCTACATCGTGCGCGAGCATGGCGCGACAAAGGGATACGTTTTTGAAGAAATCGCGCTGGATGCGACGGTCAAACCCGACGAAACGACCGACCTTGCGGCGACGAATCAGCCCGTCCGGGTCAAAATCAAGATTTATAAGCGCGATAAGGACGAATATGCAGGCGATAACCCCAACAGCAAAAATCGAAAGACCCTGCCCAGACAGGCGAGCATCGACCCGCCGAAATCGCGCGGCGACGGCGAGCTGACCGGCGCGACGTTCCGTGTGCTGGCTGGCGCGGATATCCTTGACCGTCAGGGCAACGTGATCTGGCTCAGGGGCGCGACGGTCATCGACTCCATTCAGACCTCCGGCGAGGATGCAGCAGCGACCACCGACGAGCTGTGGCCTGGGCTGTATGAGATCGTCGAGATTGCGCCGCCTGTCGGTTATCTGCCCAGCGGCGAACATGTGCTGGTCGATACCGCCAGCGCCGCCGCACAGTCCAGGGAAGCCGTCGTCACTTACGATGCACTCAAGCTGAACGAGATCAAGCTCGGCGTGCAGGCTATCGTCAAGGTGCTGGGCGACAACAAAACCGACAACCAGCACACCGAAACCCCGGAGGAAGGCGCGGAGTTCCACGTCTACCTTCGGAAAGCCGGTTCGTATGAAAACGCGCGCGAATTTGAGCGCGACCATCTCATCACCGACAAAAGCGGCTATGCCAAAACCAAACTGCTCCCGTATGGCGTGTATGTGCTGGAGCAGACGGTCGGCAAAGACGGGTTTGAAATCAAGAAGCCGATTCTCTTTGAAATCACTGGCGAAGAAAATCCCATTCAGCCGCCCATCCTGACGCTCAACGACCGCCCGATTCTCTACCGCCTGCGGCTCATCAAAACGAATGCGAGAACCGACAAAGTTATCACGCTGGCGGGCGCATCCTTCAAGCTCAAGGACGCAGAAGGTAACACCGTGACGCAGACCGTCTACTACCCGAAAAAGCAGACGCTCGACACGTTCACCACCGATGAATCCGGCTGCGTGACGCTGCCCGAAGAAGTCGGCTGGGGTTTATACACGATTGAGGAAATCGCGTCGCCGGAAGGATACCTGATTCGGACGGAAAGCCTGCCCGTGTTCGTTGGCAAGACGGGCGATACCGCCGACCAGGTGTACGAGCTGGACATCGAGATTCCCAATGAAGCCGTGATGGGACAGATCCGCCTTGAAAAGAAGGGCTTGCAGCTCGTCGGCTTTGAAACTCAAACCGAAATGGGCTTTGAATATCAGTCTCCCATCTTTGAAGAACGCTGCCTTGCGGATGCTGTTTTTGAAGTACGCGCCGCAGAAGAAATCGTCGGCGGTGACGGTACAGTTTGGTATCAAAAAGATGAGCTGGTGGACACCATCACGACCAGCGGAACGGGCACAGATTGGTCGAAGGAGCTGCCGCTGGGTAAGTACAAGCTGATGGAAATTGCCGCGCCCGAAGGATACGCGCTCAGCGGTGAGATTTATGACGCTGAACTGCGTTATGCAGACGGACACATGCCGCTGGTGACCGTCACCGTCAAAGCGCATAACGAATATCTGTCTACCGAAATTCAGCTTGAAAAGGAAAAAGAAATCCTCAAACCCTATACGGACGCAGACGGATATATCCGTCAGGCGCTGACCACGACCTATGGTCTGGGCTTCGTATTTGGTCTGTACAATGCCGACGACATCCATTATGCGGATGGTATGCTGCCCGCCGATACGCTTATCGCCGTCGGCATGACCGATATGCACGGCAATCTGACCTTCTCCGGCAATCTGCCGCACGGCGCATATACCATCCGGGAGCTGGACGGGCCGAAAGGCTGGAAGCTCAATCCGAACCGCTTCGATGTACGGATTTCCCCCGAAAATCAGGCGGACGATGCGCCTGTCATCCGCGTTTCACTGGATGGAACGGTGCGTAACGAGCTGATTTACACCAAAGTCACGCTGACCAAAACCGATATCACCGGCGCGGAAACCGTTCCGGGCGCAGAGATCGAGGTCAAGAATGAGCAGGGAGAAGTCATTTACCGCGCTGTTACCGATGAAAACGGCGAAATCCCCGATATCCCTGTTACGCCGGGGCGCTACACCTTCAAAGAGGTGCTTGCACCCGAAGGGTACGCGCTGAACGAAACGACCTGCTCCTTTACCGTAGATGAGAACGGGCATGTTTCCGGGGATACCGTTTTGCGCGACGATTTCACGCGCTTCACGCTGAAAAAGGTCGGCGAGCATAACGAGCCGCTGACGGGCGTGGCGTTCTCGCTGAAAGACGAGCGCGGCGCAGTCGTCGCTACAGTGCTGACCGATGCAGACGGCATCGCCATGTTTGAAAAAATCCCGTATGGAAGCTATACTGTCGTTGAAAGCAAACCGCTTCCGGGTTATCTGCCCAGCGGCGCACAGGTGACGCTGACCCTTGACGGCACGTTCGTCAATCCGACCGAGCCGATTGCCGTCATTCCCAACGAGCGCATGAAGCTGACCTTCAGGAAGGTCGATACGGCAGGAAACCCGCTGGCGGGTATCTCTTTCACCCTGATTGACGCGCAGAGCGGAACGGTCGCCGCCCACGCCGTCAGCGACGAAAAGGGCGAGTTTGAAATCACCGGCTTCACAGTCGGTGATTGGATTCTCCGCGAGGATGAAGCGCCGGAAGGCTTTAACCTGATGAACGACTATCCCTTCCACGTCGGTTATAACTGGAAGAACGACCAGACGGTTACGCTGGTCAACATCCCGGACCATTACGAGTTCGAGAAAACGGATCACCGCCGCAAACCGCTTTCCGGCGTTCGCTTCGGTCTGTATGACGACAAGGGGACGTTCATCCGCGAGCTGGTTTCCGATGAAAACGGCATTGTACGCGCCGACAACCTCGTGCCGGGCAGCTATCTGATCCGTGAAACCCGTCCGTTGGACGGCTATGCCAGAACCGACGAAGCAATCACGTTCACCATTGACGAATCCTACATCCCGCCGCAGAAGCTCGCGCGCATCACCAACACGCCCGTCATTCAGACCGGCGTTGACTTCCCGATTACGCCGACAATGATTGTCGGTCTGCTGATGATGGCGGCTTCCGTCCTGCTCGGTCTGATGCGGCTGCTCAAGAAGAAACACCGATAACGATACGGAGGTGCAGAACATGGCGTTCCTGCTGAAACTGGCTACCCTGCCCCTGATCGCCCTGCTGACACTGGTGGAATGGCTCGGCATCTTTGCGCTGGGCATTTCGCAGTTCATCACCAATAAGCTGGCGGCGCTGATTTTCTTCATCGCCTGCTGCTGTCTGCTGTTCGGCAAGGTCACGCTCAGGAAAGCCGCAGCCATGTTCGCAGGGAGCTTCTGCGTCTTTGCTTTGCCGTATGCCGCCGAGTGGATTTTGGAGCGGATTTCCGATTTCAATCGGTGCGTGAAGGATTGGGTGCGCGGTTGAATTACGATGAATTTTGTGATAAAATAGAAGCATCAGGAGGGAATTGTACGATGGCTTTGCAGGATACCGTAACCAGACAGTACATGTCCAAAGGCGAAATCTT
>ERZ857775.4391-NODE-4391-length-10202-cov-18.216616_pt1 | contig 10202 bp, 9 predicted proteins | sample MGYA00519698_ERZ857775 | MGnify/ENA primary metagenome ERZ857775 (study PRJEB31778, sample SAMEA3449363) | human gut metagenome | biome: human gut; feature: human-associated habitat; material: faeces | place: United Kingdom | collected 2010/2012 ...
TCGCCACGTACCTCCGCCACATTCCCGAGGCTATGGTGCCGACGTTCACGGGCGTTATCGTGGCGTGCAGCATCAGCGGCATTTCCATTTCATCCTTTTTCGTATGGATGATCCCGATGGCATTGCTGACGCTTCTGGCAATTTACCTTGTCTATCTGCACCGCGTGCCGCGCACAGTCGGCGAGACGGGACGCAGCAAAAAAGAGTGTGTGCGTCTGCTTTTGCGGAGCCTGTGGTCGCTGCTGCTGGCGATCGCGGTAATCATCGTGTTTTCGCTGCCGACGTGGGCCGTCGTGACGGTCGTCGCGGCCGTCAACGCGCTGGTCGAAAAATTCTCCGCGCAGGAGGTGCGCGATGCGCTCGTCAAGGGCTTTGACCTAAAGTCGCTGCTCGGTATTACGATGACGTATGTCTTCAAGGACCTTTTGATCCTTGGCGGCGTGATCGACGTGCTGCCGACGTATTTTGAGCATCTGCCCATTCCGGCGTTTCTGGTGCTCGTGATCCTGTACGCGTTCGGCACGCTGGTCGCGGGATCGAGCGCCGCGGCCGCGGCCTTTATCCCGCTGGCCTACACCATGATCCCGAACGGCGGCGCGTTTTTGCTGGCGCTGCTGATGAGCGTCAGCTTCGCCTCGAGTCAGCTGAGCCCCACGCACATCTGCACGGCGATCATCTCAGACTATTTCGGCGTCACATTTTTCGCCACGGTCAAAAAGCTCCTGCCGCTGTTTCTGCTCACCGTCCTCATCGCCTGCGGCTACTACATGCTGCTGACGGCGGTATTCTGAAGAAAACAAACAAGGCCTGTGCCAAGCAGCACAGGCCTTGATCGATTTGCTGTAAAGGGAAAATCAAAGGGAAAACAGAGCAAAAAATGCAGACCCTTTCCCCTAAACGGAGATTTCGGACGATTTTCAGAGAAAACCGGGATTTGAAAAGCACAAAAATGCGACTAATTTAATATAAAAAGAAAGGATTTCAAACATTTCTGTTTGAAATCCTAACTTCTGGAGGTGACACCCAGATTTGAACTGCTCGGGCGTCTTTCCTGTGGTGCGCGGTCTTGCTCTCACGCCTTGTTTTTCAAGGCTTTTGTGTTATTGCGTGGTATGCGCTGGCGGCGTCAAATCATCGGTGTTGGAGAAAAAATAGGAGGAAATTTTGCAGCCGCAAAAGAGCCTTTGCAGCTCGCTGCGTGGGGAAAAATTTTCCTGTGTGTGGGGGCCTGCGGTTTTCGCCGTGAGGGAGTCAAACTTTCCGAAGTGGGGGAGGGGGCAAGGATACCGGCGCGCGCAGCCGTGCGCCCAAGGCTGGATGGTTTACGGGCGTCGCTCGCCATTTTTTCAGCTCTTTTTTCGCTTAATTTTCGCAGCCTTTGCGCTCGCGTTGATCGCGGGCGGGAAACGCGACCCCGCGCGCCCGTGTGGTACCGTGCGCGTACCCCCTCGGCTTTTTTCGCTCGTCGTCGGAAATGGCGGCGCTCTCGGTTTGCCTGCCTTCTTTCTCTCCCCCTCCGCCAGAGGGGGGATAATTTCTCACGCTCGCGCGGCTCTTGCCGTCATGATAGTCCGCCGCGGCCGGTTGCGCAAGGTCTCCGCGCAAATTTCTCCACTGCCTGTTCTAAAGTTATATTCTACTACAAGTGGGGAAACAGAGATTCAGAGTTCCCCTGTTGCTTTGGATTCAGCAGCCGTGATTGCGCGTGATCATAGCGGTGCGGCAATCGGTACTTGATATAGCAGTAGCTGCCGAACTCACTTACACGCTCTTCTTTCTCCAGAATGTGGCAGCCGAGCGGCACGGTAAGCGACGCATCGTTGTCAACGTACTCGCTGCGCACAATAGGCTTTTCGAGGTTGCGGCTTGCTGTCCACATCTGCGTCCCCACAGGCCGCTGCTCTACGCTCTCCTTGGTGATGTAGCGGGCAAGCTGCTCGTAGTCATACGTCCCGATATACTCGAAGTCTACAACGTCGCCATACGGCCACAAACTACGTACCGTCTCCATATCGTCACCGGCAGCGTTTATCACGATATGGTGATGCAGCCGCCCTCCGCCGTGCTTGTCTTCGGTGGTGTATATGTACTTGAGTGTCTGACCTCGCGCCTTCCTGTGCTCCTGCAAGTGCTTAAGAAAGTTGCGTACGTTCTTGATCGCACCGGCGCGCTTGGCGGGTAGATTCTCGTCACGGTAAGTCAGCGTCACAAAGAGATCGCGCGGGCCGAAGTTCGCGGCCAGCAGCATTTCCAGCTTCACGCGCGCCGCCTTGTCGTTCATGGCCTTCTGTGCTGCGGTCGTCATGCGTGACTTGACTGCACGCACGCGCGGGCCGTCCTGCGGCTCCAGCGCGGTGTATATGATCGTTTTGACGAGCCACCCTGCGATGATCGTCTTTTTTCGTTTCGCCATATATGCCCCTTTCAATGGAGATGGGAACGCCTCCGGCTGTTCGCCGGAGGCTTTTTCTATGCTGTTAAATCATCAATTTTCAATGACGAACTCAGGCATTGCCGTGGATGGAATACAAAAATCCTGCATCATGTCCGGCCCTCCTCCGGCGTCTTTGTGGGATGCTATTAAGTACGCTTGTGCAAGCACAGAGGCCGAGAACGACCACCCAAGAGCATCTGAGATCATCCGTGCATTTTCGCCATTGACCGCCTGCGGGCTGTCCATGCCGCCGACGAAGAATCCCCACGGTTCGCCTGCTGGCAGCTTGCGGCGGAACGCCGCGACCTTACGCGGGTCAAACGGCTTGTGACTGCCATAGGTCAAAACAGCATCCTCATATACCTTTCGAACAGTATCGTCCCTTGCGCGTTGCAGTGTGCCGCGCTCGAAGCGCTGTGACACTTTGAAAGAGATATATATTGATTTTCCTGCTAAAGATTGCTATCTTTATTTAGAGAAACGTTTATAAAAACTGTTATTGTGATTCCTTCGGAATACGACTATGCTTTTTATAAACGAACCGCAGACGCTTTGAGAATTATTTGAGGAATAATATGCAGATATTGGTAAGGGATATTTTTCGGCTTCAATCTTTACAGACGGCTCACCTGATCGCTGGGAGAGAAGGAATTCTTCGGCCTCTTTGCGGCGGAACGATTCTGGAAATGACAGAGTTGGGGAGGGACAATGCCTCGGAATTACTGTCGTTTTCCTTTAAACCTCAGGAAATAATGATAACAGCTCTCTACAATGTAAAAAACGATGTGGAAAGTCAGTGTGACGTGATCCGCGCGCTCAACAAACTGAATGCAGCCGGGCTGATTGTGTTTTATTACGGACTCGTGGTGCAAAAATTCGATCAGAGAGTGCTTGATTTGTGTGATGAGCTGAATTTTCCGCTTGTTGTCCTCAACTATAATGACAATAAGCACATTTCTTATGCCGATGTACTCAATGATGTGCTTTCATTGAATCGCTATGAGAACGATTCCTTCTTTCGCTCGATCATCAGTTCCATGTGGAAAACAAAGGACAGTGGCGGGAGCATACAGGAGGTGCTTTCCCAAATTGCAAATCAGGGGGAACTGGATATTGTCATCATTGACACGCTTGCTCAGAACGCACTGTGTTCCACCATGTCGGGCAATCGTCTCAATACCTTTCTGAACAATGAGCTCTCGCGCTTGCCGTTCGATGCTTCGCGCTTTGAACTGCTGATCGGCGAAACAAAATACTGCGGACGACATTATTATACGGATTATCTTGAGTTGTCCGTCCTGTTTGTTCTCAGCCAGAGACGGAAGCGGGTGGATATCGATTCTCTATTCACGTGTACCAAGCTTTGCCTGGATCTATGGAGACACGCCTTGGTGTCAACGCGCGGCGGCAATATCATCAATGCCATTATACGAGGTGATTGGCAGCAGGCGCACAGCGATTTGGGGTATTATCGGCATGGCGATGCTGAACAATGGAACTTCCTGATTTGCAGCAGGGCTCCGTCGCTGCCGCTGATGCATGAGGTTAAGTCTCTGCTTCAAAGTGAAGGGATCGCCTTTATAAACGGCGGATATGAGCAACTCGAAATTCTGATATTCAACCGTGCGCCGGATCCGGATGCTGAAGCGCTGAACGCCTTGGTGTTATCCGCTCAAGCGGCTCAAGATCCGGCCGGACACTTTGCCTGTGCTACCCAAATATCCGGAGAGAGTGAACTTTTTTCCTTGGTCAGTGAGACAGCCAAGGAATGGGCGTTCACCTGTTCACTTTATAAAAACCGTTACTGCATGGGGCGCTTTGAATTGATCGAAGCGATCGCCTGCAAGCAGGATCTGAGAAATGAAGCAGCCATTGACCGGGCACGGCAAATACTTGACCCGCTGATCGAATACGACAGACGGCGTGAAGGGGTGCTGTTGGAAACCCTGCAGATATATCTGATCGATTGCGATTGCAGCTACAAACAAACTGCGGCGCTGACTTATACGCATCAAAATACGGTGCAGTACCGCGTTCGCAAAGCGATGTCTCTTTTGGGCGGAAATTTTGAGCAGGCCGCAGCCTTGAGTGCAGTTTTTCACGCGATCTGCCTCTATCGGCAAGATCCACAAATGTTCTCGTAATTACACTACCATGATAAAGCAAAAATGTTTTGAAAACAAAACGCGACCTGGTTTTTTGTTTTCAAAACATTTTTTTATTATTTCAAGCATGCTACCATAATATCACCTTCAATTGATGCCATCTATGATCTTCGGTTGGTCAATTGAAAAGTCTGAGAACACGGAGGAGAAGATTTATGAGTAATCCCGGAAGCGAAACCAATTATGTAAATGACTATGCAACCATACCGGTTCCCCTGGATCAACGCAGATCATCCTTTTCACTGGCAATGGTTCTGGTCGGCAGCATCATTTGCCTCAGTTCGATTTACGTTGGAGCAAGTTTCGTCGGCCAGCTTTCGTTGTCTGAGGTCGTTACCGCTTGTCTGGTCGGTAATGCAGTTCTGTCTGTGCTTGGCGGCCTGTTGAGCTATATTGGCACCAAAACCGGTGTCGGTATTGCAATGCTGATGCGCCAATCCTTTGGCGTCCTTGGTAATTACATCATCGCTGTGCTGACAGCAATCGTTGAACTGGGTTGGTTTGGCTATCAGTGCGGCTTTTTTGGCTCCACGATCCACGCCATGTTTCCCAATGCCGGATTTATCACCGAGCCTGTGGTCGCCGGTATCTGGGGCGGCCTGCTGATGATGACAACGGCTTTCATCGGCTACAAAGGTCTTGAACTGCTCAGCAACATCGCTTCTCCGCTTATCCTTCTCACGTGTGTTGTTGCGTGCGGTTTGGCTGCGACCCGTGTCGGCGGCATGGAACAGTTCAACCAGATCACGCTGGCGCACACTGGCAGTATGTCCACCGCGGTCGGAATCGTTTCCGTTATCGGAGCATATGCCATGGGTGCAGTTTTGCAGCCTGACCTGACCCGCTATGGTAAAAAATGTAGCGACAGTGTTATCGGTGCCGTTTTCGGATTCATCATCGCCAATTCCTTCGTCATTATTGCCGGATTCTTTATCTGCACTGTTGCTGATACCAGTGATGTGGCAGTTGCTTTGCTGAATATTCTCGGCTCTTGGTCGCTGCTGCTGCTGATCCTTGCCCAGTGGACCACCAATGACAACAACCTCTATTATTCCTCCCTTGCAGCTGTCGTTGCTGTTCCGAAATGGAAGAAGAAGTATGTCGTAATTACATTTGGTATTATTGCGACTGTGGCCGGCGCGCTCGGTATTGTAAACTATTTTACCACATGGCTGAGCATCCTCGGCACTGCGATCCCTCCGGTGGCCGGCATCCTCATTGTCGACTATTTCTGCGTAAAGCACCAATCCTATCGGTTCGGTGCTGGTGTTAAACACCGCTTCTGCTCCATCCCTGCACTGGTTAGCTGGGCCATCGGCTGCCTTGTAGGATATACCGTTACCTGGGGCATCGCGGCGATCAACAGCATGGTTGTTACCGCGATTATCTATATCGCTTTGTTTATGCTTTTCAAAAACGACACCAATCGCCTGTACTTTGGCGGCGAATATGTCGAGAACGCACGCGGTGAATTGGAAAAACTGTAACCAGTGTCAATATAATAACTAAAAGGAGAAGAAAAATGGCTACTATGTATCTGGAAAATCAGCAGATGGCTGAAGACTTCGTTCGCGGATGCACGTTTATGGGCACAGGCGGCGGCGGCCTGCCTGCAAACGGACTGCAGTCCCTGATGAGTGAGATCAACAAGGGGACCAAGGTCGGTTGGGTCGATATGAGCGAGATCCCCGACGATGCGATGACGGCCTGCCCCTTCCTGATGGGATCTATTGCCCCTCATACGCCTGAGGTCGAAGCGGAGATGGCAGACTTTGGTTTCACTGACCCTGTATATCCTGAGAAGGAGCAGCTGGCCAAGGCTATTCAGTATCTCGGAAAGTTTTGCGACACGAAGATCGACGCGGTCGTACCCATCGAGCTGGGCGGCGCCAATACGCCCGGTGGTGTAACTGCGGGCATTATCAGCGGTGCTGTTTGTGTCGACGGTGATTATACCGGCCGCGCGATCCCTGAGATCCAGCAGACCACGCCGTATCTGCACGGCAAAACCCTCTGGCCCGTTGCGTCTGTTGATGCCTATAACGATATTTCCTATATCGAAAACGCAAAGAACTACCGCATCGTGGAGCGAATCGGCAAGAAAATTGCCGAAAGTGCCTATGGCCTTGTCGGTCAGGCGGGCTTCCTGATGAGCGGCAAGGATATGAAGAAGTGCATCAATCAGGGCACGCTGTCTTCCTGCTATAATATTGGCAAGATGATTCGTGAAGCGCGCGAAAGCGGCAAGGATCCCGTCGAAACCATTGTAACCGAACTCGGCGGATGGTGTTTGGCAACCGGTGTTGTCACCGGCAAGGAAACCTGGGATGACGGCTATTACTACGGTTATCACACCATTGAGGGTTCTGGCGACGATAAGGGCAACACCTTCAAGATCTTCTTCAAAAACGAGAACCATGCCATGTGGAAAAACGACAAGCCCTATGTTTCCAGCCCCGACATCATTGCTGTCGTCGATGCCAAGACCGGCGAACCGTATGCGAACCCCATTCTGGCGGTCGGCAATGAGGTCAGCGTGATTGGCCTGAAGGCGAACCCCGTATTCCGCACGGAAAAGGGTATCGCAATTCTTGGCCCCAGATACTTTAAGCTTGATTTCGATTATACCCCCATCGAAGAAGTGATGTCCAAGTAATTGAGCTGCACCGCTCGAAAATATTTCCGGGTATCAGCACTGCAAAAAATAAAGTGGCTGACAGCACTGGCTGTCAGCCGCTTTAACTATGTCTTTCACTTTCCCCCACAGGCTCAACGGCCTTCGCCTTGCGGAAGCGTTGGCCGCGCAGTTTGAAGGCTGCGGCAGCGTCAAAGATGCGCTTCGGTGCGCAGCACACAAGGTGGTATCCTTGAATACTAAAAAGAAAAGACACGCAAAGCGTGTCTTTTCTTTCTGTCAGTCGGATTCAATTCGGATATTTTTCTAAATCAATCCTTGATAATCGTATCAGTCTTCCAACTCCGCCTCGTGCTTGAGGATCGCACCGGAGGCCGCGTCGATCTCGTAGTCATATTCCATATTGCCGGATTTGAACTCGACCTCGTAGACGAGCTTTCCGTCCTCATCATCCAGCTCAATGTCCATGTCATACGCCTGATTTTCACTCAAGCCCGCATGGTTCAGGGCGATGGACTTTGCCTTGGCGTAGCCGATATCCTGCACCGTTCCGGACGGCGCGGGCTTTTGACCAGAGGGCTTCGTCGTTTCATTCGATGCGGAAACGGCAGCCAATAAATCTTTCTGCCCGCTGAGCACCTTGCCGGTATAGGCGTCCACCAGATATTCAAACTCGCCCCATGCCGTTTGCAGCTCTACTTCGTAGTGTGCAGGGGATTCGTCGAGTTCGGGATCGACCTCCGCTGTAACGGAATCCACCGCCGTCGTTCCGGCATACTCCTCCGCAGCGGTACGGGCTGCATCCATACCGATCGGCATGGCGGGCGCGCCCGCTTCCGCAAGATCCTTCAGTTCCTCGACCGAGAGCTTTGCCAGCACATCAAACTTGAGCGACGGATTGATGGTGAGAACGCGGTTCACCAGCGCCGCCTTTCCGGTCGAAATGCTGTTTTCCCGCGCCCGCTGCTCCAGGACCGCGTCCTGCGTAAGCGTCTGCGTCAGGACGGACGCCCTCGATTCGCTTGTCTGCAAAACACCGTCCACGGTGCTCGTCAGCTCGCGCTGGAGTTTTTCCGCGCGAGCGGTATCCTTGTCCTCCACCGAGATCATGATGGCGGAGGAAATGCTGTCGAGATAGCCGTTTCGCACAAGGCTGCCCACGATGGCATTCACCGCCACATCGAGCTTCGCGCCCTTGAGATCCGCGCCGTTGCCCATATCCGCAAGGATAGCTTTCGCGTCCTCGTTGAGCGGCGTACAGACGAGCACCTTTTCGCTTCGATTCACCTTCAACTCAATGCTCGGGTTCACGTCCAGCGACACCACGGAGGCTACCGCGTTCACCCGCTGGTAGAACAGCCCTCCGCCGAGCAGCATCACCGCAAGGCAGGCGGCAATGAGTGATGTCCATCTTCTCTTCGTCGTTTTCTTTGTTGTCATGGGAATTACCGTTCCTTTCCGCTCTTCGCAGCGAGAGAGAACGCCGTTCGCATCGTTTGACGCGGTCTTTTCAAGCGCCGCAGCCAGTCTCTGCTCCATTTTTTCATTGGTCATCGGGCGTCATCTCCTTCCAGAAAAATTCGCATCTTTTTCAATGCTCTGTGATATTTCGACAGGACGGTGGGAAGCGGCAGCTCCAGCAGCGCCGCGATCTCCCGGTGCTTCATACCCGTGACCGCGTGAAGCAGCACGATGCGCCGCTCCTCATCGCTAAGGCTTGCCAACGCGCCTTGCAGCAGTGCGCGCTCGTCGGCGTCTAGGCCGTACTCCTGCGCGGGAATGGCGTCCCATTCCTCCTCGCTGAGCGCGGCATGGCGTTCTTCGCGCCGCAGGCGCATCAGACAGAGGTTGCGGCATACGGTCAGAAGCCACCCCATCGGCGAGCCGGTGGAACGGTACTGCGCTGCGCAGTCCCACACCTGCACATAGACATCCTGTGTGAGATCCTGCGCGTCCTGCGCGTTTTTGAGGTAGGAAAGCGCAAGACCGTACACCGCCGTCCGTGTGCGCCGGTACAGCTCCGCAAGAGCTTCACGCTCACCACCGGCAATGCAGATCAGCAACTGCTGCAGCTCGTGCCGATCCTCTGGCGGCGCATATTCGGTTGTCATCAGCATACTGAGCATGGGCTTTTTTCTCCTGTCATCCGTGTAATGCACGGAAAGGACGATTTATTGCACGGGATTTTTTATTTTTATGATTCTATTTCTTTCGCCTCGTTGAACTGCAGCATTCTGTGATCCTCCGTCAGAATCTTCATCAGGCTGATAGCGATGGCATTAAGCTTTGCCAGACGCTCCGCCTGCGGGATTCCTTCGTTGATGAACACTGCATACAAATCACATAATCCCTGAGACCTGTGTAGGTAGACTTGTCCAGTGAAGCAAGAAAGGCTTGCAGCTTGTCCACGGGGAGAGGCTTGATGTTTCCATCGTCCCGCCGCTTATGGAGCTTATGAACCTTGATGGGATTCTTTTCAATAAGCTCCTGCTCAAGCGCCCAATTCAGAAATGCGTTGATGTTCTGGAACGGTTTATTATAGCGGGCAGGGGAGGTGTCGGGGATTGCGGCAAAAAATGTCAGCACATCGCTTTCGAGCAGGGGATAGTCTAAGCTATTGTGGCTGTCGGCTAAGAACCGAGCGAGGCAATTTCGGTAGTCCTTCATCGTTTCTTCGCCTGTGTGCTGTGATTCCTTGACCAGTAAGAATTTTTGCATCGCGGTTTCCAAATCCATGGGCTTCGGTTTCATTTTGACCATTCTCATAGCGTCCTCCAAAGAACAGACCCTTTCCCCTAAACGGGTATTTCGGGCGATTTTCAGAGAAAACCGGTATTTGAAAAACACAAAAATGCGACTAATTTAATATAAAAAGGAAGGATTCCAAACACTTCTGTTTGAAATCCTAACTTCTGGAGGTGACACCCAGATTTGAACTGGGGAATGAGGGTTTTGCAGACCCTTGCCT
>ERZ857775.4392-NODE-4392-length-10201-cov-5.575991_pt1 | contig 10201 bp, 6 predicted proteins | sample MGYA00519698_ERZ857775 | MGnify/ENA primary metagenome ERZ857775 (study PRJEB31778, sample SAMEA3449363) | human gut metagenome | biome: human gut; feature: human-associated habitat; material: faeces | place: United Kingdom | collected 2010/2012 ...
CAACCGGAGTTCTCATAAAGCCGCGTTTGCGAAGCTCCTCACGAAGAGCATTCTGAAGATCGTATCCAATATAAGCCTGGCTCATTGCAACACAAACAGAGAGAGGGGTATTTGGCTGCGTCTCATCCTCATGGGTAAGAGCTGTCATGGCATTGTTGATCATGCCAACCTGTGGCCCGTTTCCATGTACAACAACAACCTGATGACCTTCTTCGATCAGATCGCATAATGCTTTTGCAGTAGTTTTTACAGCTACCATCTGTTCCGGAAGAGTATTTCCCAGAGCGTTCCCACCGAGCGCAATAACGATTCTTTTTCTTGTAAACATTTGTAAAAACCTCCTGATTTTAAAGGCAAAGAGGGCCGCCGCAATAAAGATTGTGTGCTTTCTGCGACAGCCCCGCCTGCTATACAATATGATGAGTACTATTTTTCAATATATTTAAATTCTGAAACTGCTTTCAAAATTAAATATCTGTTTGAAAGCAGCTGGAATATTACTGCAATCCAACTGTTAATCTGCGCCTGATTATTTCAGGATTCTTGGAGCTGCTTTGACTTCAAGTTTCTTCAGGATATCCTGTGGATTTTCAAATTTGGAAAGCATGATCATAGCAGCGATGATGTATGGTTTGAAGCTTGCTTCTTTGTATAACGGGATTCTGTAACGATCGAATACAGAAGCGTCAACCTCACCTGTTTCGCAGCTTACACCTGTAATATCAGCCGGCAGGCAGTGCAGGTAAAGAGCTTTTCCGTCTTTTGTTGTTTTCATAAGTTCTTCTGTGCAGGCCCAGTCTTTGTGCTGTGCATTCTGTGCAAGAAGTTCTTTCTCTAATTTATCGATTCCGTCGAAGTCGCCTTCTGCATAAAGGTCTGTACGTTTTTCCATAGCTGCAAATGGAGCCCAGCTCTTTGGATATACGATATCAGCATCTTTGAAAGCTTCAGCCATATCGTTTGTCTTTGTGAAGGATCCGCCGTTTTTCTCAGCATTCTTCTTGGCAATCTCTTCAACTTCCGGCATTACATCATATCCTTCCGGATGAGCAAGAACAACGTCCATGCCGAAACGTGTCATCAGACCGATAACGCCCTGCGGAACGGAGAGTGGTTTACCATAGGATGGAGAGTAAGCCCATGTCATAGCGATCTTTTTGCCTTTCAGATTCTCAACACCGCCGAATTCATGGATGATGTGGAGCATATCTGCCATACACTGTGTCGGATGGTCAACGTCGCACTGAAGGTTTACAAGAGTAGGTCTCTGCTCAAGGATACCGTCTTTGTTTCCTTCTGTAACAGCTTCCATGAATTCTTTCTGGTAAGCATGTCCTTTTCCGATGTACATATCATCACGGATACCGATCACATCAGCCATGAAAGATACCATGTTTGCTGTTTCGCGAACAGTTTCACCATGAGCGATCTGAGATTTCTTTTCATCAAGATCCTGTACTTCCAGACCAAGAAGGTTACATGCGGAAGCAAAAGAGAAACGTGTACGTGTGGAGTTATCACGGAAGATAGAGATTCCAAGACCACTCTCGAATACTTTTGTGGAGATATTGTTCTCTCTCATGAAACGGAGAGCATCAGCAACTGTGAAAACAGCTTCCAGTTCATCATCTGTTTTGTCCCATGTCCAGAAGAAATCGTTGTTGTACATTTCTTTGAAGTTTAAGCTGTTTAATTTATCAATGTAATCCTGTAATGTTTTCATAAAATCAATACCTGCTATGCTTTGATAGCTTATCCTTTCCTGATATGAAATAATTGAATCTCTGCGTTTGGCAGAACACCGGTTATCCGGCTGTATCTGTTTATCTTGTGTCCCTGCCTGTTACAGCAGGGATTCTGTCCGGACACATATTAAGCCTTTAGGATGATAGGAAATCCGTCGCCTAAAAAAATTTGAAAATTTATTTATTATTTGCAGTATGCAGTTGGAAGAGCAGCGTATACAGCAGCGCATCTTACAAGGTCGATCTTCCATGTTTTTTCGTTCGGAGCATGAGCCTGTGCTTCTGCACCAGGTCCGAATCCGATACAAGGAATGCTGTTACGTCCCATGATTGTTACACCGTTAGTAGAGAATGTCCATTTGTCTGTAAGCGGACGAGCTTTTCTCATGCCTTCTGTCTCAGCATTTCCGAGACGCTCTTCGCCGTACAGTCCTTTATATGCTTCTTCCAGAGCCTGTGTTACTTTGTGATCTTTCGGGATTACCCATGTCGGGAAGTAGCACTCGATCGGATATACAAGGTCTGTATAGGACGGACGGTTGTATTCATACATGGATACTGTTACGTCGTCGCCATATTTCTGTACAGCCGGAAGAGCACGGATCTCATCCAGGCAGCTTTCCCATGTTTCGCCTGCTGTCATACGACGGTCAAGAGATACAGAGCAGGAGTCAGCTACTGCACAGCGGCTTGGGGATGTGAAGAAGATTTCGGAAGTAGTAACAGTGCCACGTCCAAGGAAACGTGCTTCTTCCCATTCAGGGTTGTATTTCTCATCAAGCATTTTTACAAGACCTTTGATCTCTGTGGTATCAGCAGCATCGTTTTCGTTTAATGCGCGGATATCCTGGAGAATATCAGCCATTTTGTAGATTGCATTGTCACCACGTTCCGGAGCGGAACCATGGCAGGAAACACCCTTTACATCTACGCGGATTTCCATACGTCCACGCTGTCCTCTGTAGATACCGCCGTCTGTTGGTTCTGTGGAAACAACGAATTCAGGACGAACACCATCTTCATGGATGATGTACTGCCAGCAGAGACCGTCACAGTCTTCTTCCTGTACAGTACCTGTCACAAGTACCTGATATTTATCGTTTAAAAGACCAAGGTCTTTCATGATCTTAGCACCGTATACTGCAGAAACAATACCGCCCATCTGGTCAGATGTTCCACGTCCGCCGATTTCTTCATCAGATTCGAAACCTTCGTATGGATCAAATTCCCAGTTCTTGATATTACCGATACCGACTGTATCAATATGAGCGTCAAAACCAATGAGAGTTTTACCTGTTCCCATGTAGCCGAGGATATTGCCCATCGGATCGATCTGAACTTTGTCGAATCCGACTTTTTCCATTTCCTCTTTGATTCTCATGATATGTCCTTTTTCTCCGCAGCTTTCGCCAGGAATGCGAACCAGATCGCGAAGGAACTTAGTCATATCATCCTTATAACCCATTGCAGCTTCGTTAATTTTTGCGTAATCCATTTTTTTACCCTCCCAATATGTATAAAATATTATGATGTTAGGGTCAAAAGGTATTTTGCCCCTAATCTGATATCATATTATTAGTTACTGGTATATCATTTTCGAGATAACCATACCACTTACCTGTCTGTGTTCACCAAAAACATCATTTGCTTAAAGATTCGTTTGTTCCGTATAATCCGTCCCATACGATCTCGCGGTAGCGAACAGGATCAGTGTCACCTTCTGTGGAAATAACAAGTACTACGGAATTCTCATCCAGTTTCAGCGCTTCTTTTAAGTCTTTTGCATCTTCATCGTGAAGAGCAGTGAAGCAGAAACCAAGCGGAACGGAACCGGATTCACCGGAGACAACGTGTGGATCATCTCCCAGTGGATTAGCGTAGATACGTGTTGCCTTTGCGCTCATCCAGTCAGGACAGGATGCAAATACATCTACGTGATTTTTCAGGATATCCCATCCGATCGTATTTCCCTCACCGCATGCAAGACCGGCCATAATTGTCTGAAGATCACCTGTAACATTTACCAGATTTCCTGTCTTTGCAACAGCGGAGCGGTACAGGCAGTCAGCAGCACTTGCTTCACAGACAGCCATAACCGGCGGGTTATCTTTATATTTATGAGCGAAATAACCGACTACGGCACCTGCTAAAGAACCAACACCGGCCTGAACAAATACATGTGTCGGACGTTCAACACCCATTTCTTTTAACTGCTGGTCAGCCTCAAGAACCAGTGTTCCGTATCCCTGCATGATCCAGGATGGAATTTCTTCATATCCGTCCCATGCGGTATCCTGAACGATGATACCATGTTCTGTTTTGGCAGCTTCTGCTACAGCCATTCTTACGCAGTCATCATAGTTTACTTCTTCGATCGTAACAGTAGCACCTTCTTTGGCAATGTTATCGAAACGAGTCTTTGTTGTTCCCTTAGGCATTCTTACAACTGCTTTCTGTCCAAGGCGGTTAGCTGCCCATGCAACTCCACGTCCATGATTACCGTCTGTTGCAGTAAAGAATGTAGCCTGTCCGAATTCTTCTCTTAATTTATCAGAAGAGAGAACATTGTATGGCAGCTCGCTGATATCACGTCCAAGTTCTTTTGCGATATAGCGGCCCATTGCATAAGAACCTCCAAGTACTTTGAAAGCATTTAAGCCAAAGCGATAGGATTCATCCTTACAGAAAATATTTTTTACTCCTAAATATTTCGCAAGGGATGAAAGGTTCTGAAGAGGCGTCACACTGTACTGTGGGAAACTTCTGTGGAACTCATTTGCTTTCTTTACATTTTCTTCGGACATCAGTTCCAGGTGTTTATCATCTGATTTCGGAACCTCGTTTACAGTCCATTTTAATCCTTCTGTCATAAAATGACCTCCCTTAAAAATTATCATTTGGTTTCCTTAACTTGTGATTCTATCATACCATATATTTTAAAAATTGCAATAGAAAAATACAAAAATTTTTAGGTTTTTCAAAAAAAAATTAGGTTTCATAATTTGTACATTGATATAAGGATTTGGATATGATAAAATAATGAGTAATGTTCGTTTTATTTTTACAGGATAGACAGTAAAGTGGGTATAAAAGAGCAATACAAAAGATACAGAAGAGGAGAAAATATTATGGCAGTATTTCATGCATTCCGGGCACTTCGACCTACACCGGAAAAGGCTGCTGATGTGGCAGCACTTCCATATGATGTGGTAAACCGGGAAGAAGCAAAATCAATCGGAGATGAGAATCCCCTGTCCTTTCTTCATATTGACAGACCGGAAATGGATCTGGAACCTGAGACAGATCTGTATGATGATCGGGTTTATGAAAAAGCAAAAGAAAATCTTGACAATATGGAAGAAAAGGGAATTCTTGTTCAGGATCAGAAGGCCTGTTACTATATATATGAACTTGTAAGAAAAGGAAAGACACAGACCGGTATCGTAGGATGCAGTTCCATTGATGATTATATGAATGGTGTAGTGAAGAAACATGAGCTTACCAGAGAAGATAAGGAACAGGACAGGATCCACCATGTAGATTCCTGTAATGCAAATACCGGTCCTATTTTTCTGGCATGCAGATATCCGGATTCTCTGCTTACACTGATGAATAACTGGAAAGATCATCATAAAGCAGCATATGATTTTACAGAAGAGGATCAGATCACACACAGAGTATGGGTGATTGATGAAGATGAGGTCATTTCTGAAATAAATAAGGAATTTGCAGGGATTGATTCTCTGTACATCGCAGATGGACATCACCGCGCAGCTTCCGCTGTAAAAGTAGGTTTAAAGAGAAGAGAACAGAATCCGGGATATACAGGTGAGGAAGAGTTTAATTATTTCCTGTCTGTTGTATTTCCCTATGATCAGCTCTGCATTCTTCCTTATAACAGGATTGTAAAAGATTTGAACGGCCTGACTGTAAAGGCATTTCTGGGCGCCCTGAAGTTCAACTTTGAACTGATGCTGATGCCGGGATTTCCATGCAAGCCTGTAGAGAAGCATTGTATGGGAATGTATGTGGACGGACAGTGGTATCACCTGAAAGCATGGCCGGATATCTATGAGAAGAAGGACGTGGTCGGACAGCTGGATGTATCCATTCTTCAGGAAAAAGTCCTCAGACCAGTCCTTGGAATCGAAGATCCGCGCACAGACCAGAGAATCTCCTTTGTGGGCGGAAGCCATAAGGCAGCAGAGCTGGCAGAGATTGCGGACAGAACCGGCGGTGTAGCCTTTGTCATGTACCCGACATCTATGGAAGACCTGATGAAGATTGCAGACGAGAACAAATTAATGCCTCCAAAATCCACCTGGTTTGAGCCAAAGCTTCGGAGTGGGCTGTTTATACATAAGTTATAATTTGCCGAAGATGTCTTATAAAAATATTATAATAATTTCGCTGTAGACTTTTTCTTCCTTCAATGGTACAATTGGTTCTATACAAAAGAGAACGAAACGTACTATAACGAAAGGAGGGAAGAATGTGGAAGATGCGGAATTGAGAAATATCCTTTTTTCTATACAGGGAAGCATTGCCGGTTTTCAAAATGATATGTCCGATGTAAAGAACGATATCGCAGATATGAGGACAGATATTGCAAACATGAAGACAGATATCACGAACATGAAGACAGATATTGCGAACATGAAGACGGATATCACGAACATGAAGGCAGATATTACAAACATGAAGACGGATATCTCGAACATGAAGACAGATATCACGAACATGAAGGCAGATATTACAAACATGAAGACGGATATCACGAACATGAAGGCAGATATCACGAACATGAAATCAGATATTGTGCAACTCAAGGGAAGCGTAAAAACTATAGAACTTAAACTGGAAAATGAAATTGACAGAAAAATATCTGCCCTATTTGATGCACATATGGATGAGCTTCGCTATAGAAAGGAGAATAAGGAAACTCGAGAGAAAGTTTTTGAACTGGATATGCGTGTAGACAATTTGGAAAAAGCCATCATGCCAGCGTAACTGTAACAGATGATTGTAAGGCTTGTACATAGGATAAACAGGAAGAAATTTTATAACATAAAAAAGTACATAAAATTTCTTCCTGCTAAATTTGTATAATTTTTGTAAATTTTTCAAAAAACAGTTGAAATCACAGAAATAATTTGTTATACTAACTTGCGTTACGGGGTATGGCGTAGCTTGGTAGCGCGCACGGCTGGGGGCCGTGAGGTCGCAGGTTCAAATCCTGTTGCCCCGACTGACATATGGTTAAATCGTTTGTAGTATATTTTTACAATGAATGATTCAGACGTATGTTCATTTCATTTCAAAAAAGCCAAATAAAGTTATAAGTAAAATGCAATGATAGGGAATAGTACACTCGGACCGGAGCACAGAGAACTGCTGGTTGCTGAGAAGCAGTGGAAGGAAATTGTGGAACTCGCCTTTGAGCAGCTGCCTGAAATTATACAAGAGTAGGTGCAGACGGTTTCCACCGTTATATGGAGCGGATATAAGAATACCGGATATCCGGAGATTCCGTATCCCATGAGTGTATGACATTGTTCATAAATAAGAGTGGTACCGCGTAAGATGATAATATCTTTCGTCTCTTGCAGATAAGTCTGTGGAGATGGAAGATTTTTTTATGTCTTTTTACAGTCAATCCCCACAGTCCAAACATAATATTTACATAACGGAGGAAGAAAAAATGATGAATCCAAGCAAATATCAGAGACAGTATTTTATGCCGCCTGTTAAATGCATGAAATGGGCAGAAAAAGAATATGTGGACAAAGCACCTGTCTGGTGTTCTGTAGACCTTCGTGACGGTAATCAGGCACTGGTGATTCCGATGAGTCTGGAACAGAAAATTGAATTCTTTAAACTTCTTGTAAAAATCGGTTTCAAAGAAATTGAAGTAGGTTTCCCGGCTGCTTCTGAAACAGAATATGAATTTCTGCGTACCCTGATCGAGCAGAATCTGATCCCACAGGATGTAACTATTCAGGTTCTGACTCAGGCCAGAGAGCATATCATCCGCAAAACTTTTGAAGCTGTCAAAGGCGCACCAAAGGCAATTGTACATGTGTACAATTCCACCTCTGTAGCTCAGAGAGAACAGGTATTTAAGAAATCCAAAGAAGAAATCTTAAAGATTGCAGTGGATGGTGCCGCATTATTAAAGAAACTGGCTGATGAAACAGAAGGAAATTTCCAGTTTGAGTACAGCCCTGAAAGCTTTACAGGCACAGAACCGGAATACGCTCTGGAAGTATGCAATGCAGTTCTTGATGTATGGCAGCCTACAGCAGATAACAAATGCATCATCAATCTGCCTGTAACTGTACAGCATTCCATGCCGCATGTATATGCAAGCCAGGTAGAATATATGTGTGAAAATCTGAAATACCGCGAGAATGTAATCGTATCTCTCCATCCACACAATGACAGAGGATGCGGTGTTGCAGATTCTGAAATGGGATTACTTGCAGGTGCAGACAGAATCGAGGGTACTCTGTTCGGAAACGGTGAGCGTACCGGAAATGTAGATATTGTTACACTTGGTATGAATATGTATTCTCAGGGTGTAGATCCAAAACTTGACTTCTCTGATATGCCACATATCTGTGAAATATATGAAGAATGTACCGGAATGAAAGTAGGCGAAAGAAGTCCGTACAGTGGTGCACTTGTATTTGCCGCATTTTCCGGCTCTCATCAGGATGCAATTGCCAAGGGTATGCACTGGAGAGATGACAAGGATCCGGATCACTGGAATGTTCCGTATCTTCCAATCGATCCGACAGATGTGGGAAGAAATTATGACGCAGATGTTATCCGCATCAACAGCCAGTCCGGTAAAGGCGGCGTGGGATATATCCTTGAGACCAAATTCGGTCTGAACCTTCCTCCGAAAATGCGTGAGGCAATGGGATATGCCACAAAAGCTGTTTCAGACCACAAACATAAAGAGCTTCATCCTGACGAAATTTTCAATCTGTTTAAACAGACCTTTGAGAATATCACAGAACCGTACAGCATCAATGAAGTACATTTCCAGCAGAAAGATGGTGGTATTGTAACAAAAGTTACCTCTACTTTCCGCGGGAAGACAATCACTACAGAGGCATCCGGTAACGGACGTCTTGATGCAGTCAGCAATGCACTGAAGAAGGCATATGAGCTGAAATATTCCCTGGAAACATATCAGGAACATGCGCTGGAGCGCAGTTCAAGTTCCAAAGCTATTGCTTATGTCGGTATCAAAAAGCCGGATGGAACTCTTGCCTGGGGTGCAGGCGTAGACGCGGATATCATTCGCGCATCTATTGATGCACTTGTAACAGCGATCAATAACCGTTAGACTGTTCCGACACGCTCGATTCTTTCCTGCTGTTTTTTGACTTCTGCAGGTCAGGCTAATATCCGCTTGGCAGGGAATAATATAGTTTACATAAAATATCAAAAATCAGATACCGGTCAGATTGTCCAGAGGACTTCCTGACCGGTATTTTTTTGTATTTATAAAAATACAAGAAAGTCTTAATGTACGCGATAAAGTACAATAAAGAAGCAAACTCCGATGAAAAGCTATCAGAATTGTATTTAATTAAAATCATAAGGGAAATTAATTGACATAACACTCATGTTTACGTATACTGACAGCGTGGGCAGAAAAGTGTCCTAAATAAGTACAATTTACATTTTATTATCTCACTCCAGGCCAGTGAGAAATGCGCGGAAATATTTTAGAGAAAGAGGTAAAAGAATGAAAAATTTCGAACAGTGGAATGGCTTTAAGGGCAACCGTTGGAAAGAAAAAATCGATGTACGTAACTTTATTGGAATGAACTATACACCATATGACGGTGATGCTTCTTTCCTGGAAGGACCTACAGAAGCTACAAACAAACTGTGGGGCAAGCTCCAGGCACTTCAGAAAGAAGAACGTGCCAAAGGCGGAGTTCTTGATATGGAGACAGAGGTAGTTACATCTCTGACAGCATATGGTCCCGGATATATTGATGAAGAAACAAAAGACCTTGAAAAAGTTGTTGGTCTTCAGACAGATAAACCTCTGAAACGTGCTTTCATGCCATACGGCGGTATCAAAATGGCAGAGCAGGCTTGTGAAACTTACGGATATAAAGTAAGTGACAAGATTAAAGATGTTTTCCACAACTATGAATTTAAAACTCACAACCAGGGTGTATTTGATATCTACACACCTGAGATGAAAGTAGCACGTCACAACAAGATCCTTACAGGTCTTCCGGATACTTACGGACGTGGACGTATCGTTGGCGACTACAGACGTGTGGCTCTGTACGGAATCGACGCTCTGATCGAAGGAAAACAGAAAGACTTCGCAGCATGCGACCGTCAGGGTATGAGACGTTATGACTTCCAGCTTCGTGAAGAAATCGCTGATCAGATCCGTGCTCTGAAAGGCAAGATCGGAA
>ERZ857775.4412-NODE-4412-length-10177-cov-3.250445_pt1 | contig 10177 bp, 9 predicted proteins | sample MGYA00519698_ERZ857775 | MGnify/ENA primary metagenome ERZ857775 (study PRJEB31778, sample SAMEA3449363) | human gut metagenome | biome: human gut; feature: human-associated habitat; material: faeces | place: United Kingdom | collected 2010/2012 ...
CCCGGAAATCCGAAGAGCAAGGCTGCTTGGATATTCTGACGTCGGATTATTTCGTTGGCACGTTGCGGTATGACGAGCACTCTGTGGTTCAGGAGATGTTTTTTGACCGTCATGTGGTTGATAGCGTTATTACTGATGACATGCAGAAATTTAGCCAGAAGTTAATCGGGCGGTGTCTTTCTTTCCCGGAATTCCAGGAGGATGCACCTGCAAACGGTTCTGCGATGGAACCAGAAAATAAACGCCTGATTGCGATCACACATGGTACGAAATTATACGATGAACTGCCCGTCTGGGAAACAAATGCTCCCCGTAAATACATTGACCCATTAACGCTCATTTCAACTGAAATTTATTTAGACGGCGGAAACTACGGAGACATCCCGGATTTGTATCGTATTTTAACCAGCGAAGGATATTTGTTCGAGCTTGTGGATCGTTATCAGCACACCCCTACTTCATGGAAAAATCCATGGGATGGTGAGGAAAACTCGAAAGAAAAGGCGAAAAAAGAACATGCAAACATAGTCGAATGGTATTATACCGGGCCATGGGAATAATGGAGGAAAGACGATGAAAAAAGAAAACAGATCTGATGGAGTGAAAAGCACTCTGGAGGCAGAAAAAAGTGTTTTTGAGAAAAAATGCTATGAAGCTTATAAGCTTCGATGGATGATCGCCCACGGAGACACGCTGAAAGAATTATTCAATACAATCGGTGACATTGTTGCAGAATCTGTAGAAGATAATGCTATGAATGCTGCGACGGACGAAAACAGTACAAAAGCACTTATGAATGAAGCGCACGATGCTTTCATTATGGATACTGGATTCGATGGCAGTCTGTGGGTCTGCCTGGATGAATTTTTACAGGCGGAATTCCAGGATCCCGGTTACATGATGGGCTTGATCGAGCTGATGGACGACCATGAAGAAATGTGGAAATTCTACCGTGAGCATTACATTCCGGAAAAGCAGGAATATTATGTGACGATGAAAGTCGAGGGCAGATTTATTGTCAAAGTCCTTGCGGAAACCGTTACGGAAGCCAAGGAACTGGCCGTCAGTGAGTACACGGATGCGGATTTCGGAAAACTGGAAGATATTGACGGCGACTGCATTATTGTAGAAGACGTACATGGAAATTTCCTCTGGGAAACCGGGGACCCGGATCCAGAAGAATAGAATCAGCTTTGTAAGCGAAAGGAGAAAAAATATGGGTTGTTCAATGATGGTGTTTGTCAATGTGACTGAGGACGAAAATGGCTGCGATATCATCGATCAGAAAGATCAAGAAGCATTTCGTATCCGCATACAGGCTCCCGAAAACCGTGTAAAATTAGCAGAACGTTTGAGAAATAAGATGGAATACGACTTAATGGAAGATTACAAAGGACATATTGACTACATCAAAGAATATATTCCTGATGTCTCCCAGGACAGCGACAGCTTCATTTTAGGTACAGAATTTCCAGAGCGTATCAAAACATGCGTTCAGAACTGGAACGTAGAAAATGCCAAGCAGTGTATTCGCAAGTTTCAAAATCTGGAACAGCAGGCAGAAAAAGAAGGGTTCGAAACTCTGTCACAGTTTTTAACCGCAAAGATCAGCAAAACCGGGACATTTGAAGAAATCCATTATCCTGCATCCTTGTATGAATTACGAAAAGCACTGGATGCGGCCGACGGAATCTTTTCTTACGGCTCCCTATCCAACCTTGCATACTTCACGTACGAGGATGAAAACGGTATAGAATGGCCCTGTCATGGTGTAACCATGGAGGAAAAAGCCATGGATTTTGTGCTTGCGCACCCGGAGCGGTATGCACTGATCGAAATTGTATATGATTAGAAAATGGAGGAAAAATATGTCTGAGAAAGAGAAAAGGGAACTGGATGAAATTATTGTGAGCTGCTGCATCACGAAGGACGACCTGTATATGGAAGCCGAGTGCGTGGAAGAGTACGGAGAGTGGATACATATGTCTCTGATGGGATATAGTGCGGATGATCTCCGTGAAGCTGCGGCGCGGATGACAAAATAATCTCACTGTTCTAAATGGTAGTGATCCTTTCTATGAGGTGCCTGTTTCTGGCACCTCTTTTTTATGCCAAAACCCAGCGCGTTGCATCCACATCCATAATTTTCTCGAAACAATCATAAGTCATAAGAGAAAGGGGTAATTAAACAAAATGAGTGTTACAAGAAAAGAAATGCTGGAGATACAGGAGGCAGAGCGTATGCGGCGTCTCAACGTGATTTGTGCCGGCTTAGCCAGCCGCAAATCATGGAAAGAGATTGCGGCGGAGCTAAAAACGACTGTACCTGCAGTACGGACGTGCTGGTACCGTTATAAACATCTGATTCCAGCACCGGACCCTACCGAACAGCCGGATGAGCCCCAAAATGGGCACGAGGAGTTGGTAGACAATCAGGATATTCCACGGATGACACCGGAAATCCTTAAAACATTATCCGCATTCCAAACGGAATATTGGTTTTCAGATTGGAAAGCACGCACGCCAGGCGACATCCTGACAGAGGCAATCCACGATGGAAATGCAATGGAGATTGTGGAAACCATGAAAGAACAACTTCGGTTTTTGAAAAACAATCTGCCGCTTTATCCGCGCAACGCCGTCCTAATTGAAGCAGTGCAACAGGCATTGGATCTCTGGGAATATAAACAGCTTCCTGGACAACAAAACTGTGAAATACCGGTATCGACAGAACCATGGACGATAGAAAATGAATCCGCATCAGTTAAGGACAGCACACATCTTCATCCGGAACAGAATGTTATGGACCGCAACAAGTTCGACATGTCCAAACGCTGCGATTCCATGACCGAGCTTGTACCGCATTATGGAACCCACTATCTGGTGGATACGGAAAACGTAAACGGAGCGGCAATTTATGAACTGCTTCGATCCATAGGAGATAACGATGCACTGCACCTGTTTTATACGGACGAGTCTTCCAATCTTCCATTTGGGGCATTGGAAATCATCCTGCAGAGGCAAAAGCAAGTTCATTTGGAACATTGTACCAACGGAGAGAAGAATGCGCTAGAGGCCCAGATTGTCAGTGCCATGGGTTTCATGATCGCTTTCTGCGAGCCGGACAAACAGGAATTCATAATCGTTTCAAAAGATCATGGATACGATCCGGTTATCAGATTCTGGTTGACAAAAGGTATACGTGCAAGACGCGAGGAACCGTACTGCGATGGAAAGAAAACCAAAACAAAAAGCACAATCATCAAGTCTGCAACGACGCTGACAAAATCCACAACTATTCCTGAAGTGCCCAAAACCGTGCATGCAGCTGATCAGGCCACAGTGTATTACAAGAACCATCCTGAAAAACGGACACAAATGCGTCAGCTAATGGCTTGCTATATGGGTGCAGAGTTTAAGAAACATGGAATAAAGATCGGCAAATTTGACCCGGTCATGGAAGTTTTATTCCAACCATCTTATCAGGAATCAGATTTCAGTGGAAAATGCGAAAAACAGGCCGCTGCAGCAATCATGAAACTTGATCTGCAAACCATTATGAATGCCAGACAAAACATTTTTAAATACGTGAAAGGATAATGAATATGTCAAGAACATACACGGTAACAGAATATACAAATCAAGATATCAAAGAACTTGAATATATGGACTTCGAGACAGTTTTACAGCAGTTGGACCGCATCAAATGCGGATATCTTCCAAGCGGTTGGAGATACCCGAGCGCAAACCCAGAACGGGTGTTTACAGCGAAAGAGTATGATGCCACCGTTTTGCGTCAGTCAATCAATATTGCAATGGCGCTAGTACGTGAGAAAATGGAACAGGAACATGCGAGACAATTCCATGTGCCTATAAAACCCCTGTATACCGGAGAAATTTACGCGCAGCCAGTTAGAGCAAATAAAGAACAATATTATTTGATGCGAGTTACCAAATGGACCGACCATAGCAGAGATGCACAGGAAGAAACCCATAAATGCTTTTACGTTCATTCCAGCATTCGTAATGCCGTTATGGAAAAACTGAGGTCAGAAGAATGGTGCAAAACCTTGTTCCAGTACGACAGCGATGAACATTTCAAGAAACTTCCAACATCCCTGCGATAAATTTGTATATGAGCTAAACTGCTATGCGCAAACACATGTTTGTGCTACAATGAGTGAGAAAGAGAAACAGTGCTCATGATAATAGGTAATGCAAAAAAAAGATGGATTTGAACATAAAAGGAGATAAAATATGGAAATCAGAACATTAACAGATGCAAATAAAGATGTGCAGGCACTTTTAACCAGAACCCTGAAAATTGCAGCAGATCAGTATTACAACACAGGCGCTGCCTCCATGTCAGATTTTGAGTTTGATCGCCAAGCGGCCAGACTCAAAGAGATGGAAATAAAAAACGGATTCGTTTATGAGGGAAGTCCAACCATTGCTGTCGGGGCGCCGGTAGCCGTAACAAAACTGAAAACTGTGCGGCATGAGCAGCTCGCGCAGTCACTGGATAAAGTCAAGTACGTAGAGCGCGAATCCTTGCTTAGCTGGCTGTCCGATAAACCGGGCATGCTTTCCTGGAAAATGGACGGTCTGACTGTGGTAGCCACCTATGACAACGGAAAACTGACCAGTGCTGTCACAAGAGGTAACGGAGAGGAAGGTGAGGAAGTCACACATAACGCGAGATTTTTTAAAGGGCTTCCTGAAAAGATCGCAGACAAACGCCATATTGTAGTACGCGGCGAAGCGGTCATGACGTATGCGGAATTTGAGCGCGTCAACGCAGAAAATGATGGGATTTACGAGAACGCCAGAAATCTGGCTGCCGCAACCGTTCGTATGCTTGACAGCCGTGATTCCAGAAAACGCGAAATCCAGTTCTATGCCTTTGAACTGGTGGAGCCAGATGCTTCTGTCAAGACATTGCGATATGAAGATATCCGTTTCAGCTTTCTGCGTGGCCTTGGCATCCAGACGGTAACAAGTTGCCTGACTGACCGTGAGCATATCCTTGCGGATATTGAAAAATGGCAGGAACAGTTAAAAGACAATCCATGCCCAACGGATGGACTGGTTCTTGCCTATAACGATCAAGAATATGCAGCCAGCCTGGGAAGTACAGAGCATCATCCGCGTGGCAGCATTGCCATGAAGTGGACGGATGAAACAAAAGAAACCACTTTACGTGATATCGAGTGGTCCGTCGGGAAAACCGGCGTCATCACTCCGGTGGCAATTTTTGATCCGATTCGTCTCGGTGCGGGTTCCACAGTAACGCGAGCTTCCATGCATAACTTATCCGTCATGGAAAGTATTCCTTCGGAAGAGGAAGATACACCTTCCACACTGCAGATTGGTTCAAAAATCCAGGTTGGCTTGGCAAACATGATCATTCCGCAAGTCTACACACAGACTCCGGGACAAGCTGAAGCCATGCATCCCATTCATGTGCCAGAAACCTGCCCGGTGTGTGGTGAAAAGACTTTACAGAAAAACCGTAACGGCGTTAAAGTGCTGTATTGCCCAAACGCTGGGTGCCCAGCAAGGACAAGAGGGATGTTAGTAAATGCGTTCAGCCGTTCAGGACTGAACATAAAAGGACTTGGACCGTCCCAGATTGAGGATCTGCAGCAGACCGGCTTACTGGAACTTTATCCAGCAGAAGCATATACATTAAAAAAACGTACCAACGGAACGCTTCCGGCGGCATTAGCGGCGAAAGACGGCTGGGGCGAAAAATCCTGGAAAAATCTTCTGGATGCCATTGACACTTCCAGAAAGACAACACTACAGAAAATCCTGTTCAGTCTGGGAATCCCGCTGCTCGGGAATGACCTCTCCAAAAAGTTATCTGCTTTCTGGGAAGGAGATCCGAAAAAGTTCTTGGAATATTATGAGAACCCGTCTTACGAAACCTTAGTGGAATTGGATGGCATCGGCGATGTCAAAGCACGTTCTGTTTATGACTGGTGCCGATTTACGAAATCAGACGCCGTGAAGAACCTGATGATTCACATTCTGATGGAAGAACTGGAAGTGGAGAAGCCGGCTCAGAAAGTGGATCAGTCTTTAAAGGGACTGACATTCGTGATTACCGGAAATGTCCACATCTACAAAAACCGCGACGAATTTAAAGCTTCTGTAGAAGCACGTGGCGGCAAAGTTTCAGGATCTGTTTCTTCCAAAACAACGTATCTGGTCAATAATGATCTGGAAAGCACGAGTGGGAAGAATAAAAAAGCGCATGAACTGAATATTCCGATCCTGTCGGAAGATATATTCGTTGCAAAATTCGGAAAATAACCATTCATCATAAGCTCCCTTACAGGCACAAAAGCAGTATCTCCTGTAAGGGAGGAGATACTGTGGATAGGAGAAGAAATGTTTATATTAATGTCCGTAACCAGGGATGAACTAAGCATTAGTGAGAATTTCTGTGCAACAAAACAGGAAGCGGTTGACGCTATGATTAAAGATATTCTGCTGATGACTAACTATGATTCTTTGGATGAAATCATCAAGGCGTCAGAGAACGATGAAGCCGGATTCTCGGATGACGAGGCTTGGACAGAAACCAAACAGTTTGGAACAGGACAGTGGAAGATTGCGGAAGTTCCGGGCGTAGTTGAAAGCGCTGATGGTATGCCCGCAAAAATACAGCCTTCTGAAATAAGTTCACCTCAAAGGAAAAAGGCAAAGTGGGAGAACCGCGCACAATATAACGATTATTTGTGGACACAGTGTTCTGAATGCGGATATCGAACGGAGATGTACAATGCCGTAGAAACCGGACGAAGCGACGCAGAGTACGTTGCTGTAAAATGGCTCTACTGCCCAAAATGCGGATCAGAAATGTCTGTGTAGACTAAATAATGCATATATCTGCAGCAGATACCCAAAATCTGATAGGACTGTCAGAAACTTGACAGCCCTATCGTTTCACTCTATACTATGCATCCATAGAATAACTGCACATAAGGAGGAAATCAAATGAGCGAACGTGCGCAAATACTATTCATGCAGACTCGGCTGATTCGATTCGCTTCTGAAAGTATCTGGACGAACAAAAGAACAATAATCCCTAATACGACAAAGAGGACTGCCAGCCAGTCCTCTTTTTTTGACCAATTTTCTTTTATTTTCACCCATAATTCCTCCAGAAAATTAACAAGGAGGCTTTTTATGCATATCTTCAAAACACATAGTGAAAGAGTATTGAAAAAGGTAAAACCAATCGTAAAGGAGATTCTGCGTCTTGGCTCTGCCATGCAGCAGATGTCCGATGAGGAACTGAAAGGGCAAACAGAAAAATTCCGACAGTGGATCCGTGACGGCAAACCGGTTGCAAAAATTCTACCGGAGGCATTCGCTGTAGTCCGCGAAGCTTCTTTCCGTACATTGGGCATGAAGCAGTACCCGGTGCAGTTACTGAGCGGCCTGATGTTATATAATGGCTGCATTTCAGAACAGAAGACTGGTGAGGGTAAAACACTGGTATGTGCGGCTCCTGCATACTTAAGTGCTCTGAGCGGAAAACCTGTACACGTTGTCACAGTAAATGATTATCTGGCAAAGCGTGATGCGGATGAGATCGGGCAGATTCATCGTTTCCTTGGTCTTACGGTTGGCTGTATCCTGGGCGAAATGTCGCAGGAGGAACGCCGGGCGGCATATGCGTGTGATATCACATACGCCACAAATCATGAGCTGGGGTTTGATTACCTCCGCGACAACATGGCTATGGACGAAAGCGAGACAGTCATGCGGGGACTTGGTTATGCTATCATTGATGAGGCCGACTCCGTACTGATCGACGAAGCCCGGACACCGCTCATTATTTCCGGACAGGGTGGAAAGTCCACAAAAATGTATGAGATCTGTGATGTGCTTGCCGGGCAGTTGGAGCGTGGAACGCAGACAGAATTTTCTGCCACAAAAATTTTTGATGCGGATGAAATGAAAGAAACCGGGGATTATGCTGTTGATGAAAAGGAAAAGAATATTGTCCTGACCGCAAACGGTATCCGCAAAGTAGAACAGTTCTTCCACATTGATGACCTGTCAGACCCCAAAAACCTGACCATTCATCACCACGTGATTCTGGCTCTGCGGGCGAAAGAGCTGATGAAACGCGATAAGGATTACATGGTGAAAGACGGTGCCGTCCAGATCGTGGACGAGTTCACGGGGCGCGTGATGCCGGACCGCCGTTATTCGGACGGACTACACCAGGCTATTGAAGCCAAGGAGGGCGTGCAGGTGATGGAGGAGAACCGAACCTACGCTACCATTACTTTCCAGAACTTTTTCAATAAATATGAGAAGAAATCCGGAATGACCGGCACCGCCATGACTGAGAAAAAAGAATTCCGCGATATTTACGGTATGGATGTGATTGCTATCCCGACAAACCGCCCGGTGATTCGTGTGGATCACGAAGATGCGGTATATAAGACCATGGATGAAAAGTACCGTGCCATTATCCACAAAATCAAAGAGGTACACGCAAAAGGTCAGCCGGTCCTTGTCGGCACTACGGATATCAAAACATCCGAAATTCTGTCCGCCATGTTAAAAAAAGAAGGATTAAAACATGAAGTCCTGAATGCAAAGAACCATGAACTGGAAGCAGAGATCGTAGCCGACGCCGGTGTGCACGGTGCGGTAACCATCGCTACCAACATGGCAGGCCGTGGTACGGATATCAAGCTTGATGAAGAATCAAGAGCAGCCGGCGGACTGAAGATCATCGGTACAGAACGTCATGAATCCCGTCGTATTGACAACCAGTTGCGTGGACGTGCCGGACGTCAGGGCGATCCGGGAGAATCCAGATTCTATATTTCTCTGGAGGATGACCTGATGCGTCTGTTCGGTTCCGAGAGACTGATGGATGTATTTACCAAGCTTGGAGTAGAAGAAGGAGAACAGATCGAGCACAAGATGCTTTCAAGTGCGATTGAGAAGGCTCAGAAGAAGATTGAGAGCAATAACTTTGGTATTCGTAAGAACCTGCTTGAATATGACCAGGTAATGAATGAACAGAGAGAGATCATCTACGATGAAAGACGCAGAGTCCTTGACGGTGAGAATATGAGAGATTCTATCTTCCATATGATCACAGACTTTGTGGAAAATACTGTCGATGCCAATCTTTCTGAGGAACAGGATTTTGAAGAATGGGATCTTGGAGCAATGAACCGTGAACTTCTGGATGTGATTCCAACGCTTCCGCCGGTTACGGAGGAGGATGCAAAGGATAAAGAGCCAAAAGAGATCAAGCATCTCCTGAAAGAACGTGCTGCAAAAGCATACGAAGAAAAAGAAGCACAGTTCCCGGAAGCAGAGCATCTGCGTGAGGTGGAGCGTGTGTTCCTTCTGCGTGTGATCGATGCAAAATGGATGGATCACATTGATGATATGGATCAGTTACGTCAGGGAATCGGTCTGCAGGCTTACGGACAGAGAGATCCTCTGGTTGAATACAAGATGATCGGATATGATATGTTCGGTGAAATGACACGTGCAATCGAAGTGGATACAGTCAGACTTCTCTTCCATGTCAATGTAGAACAGAAGGTTGAAAGAGAACAGGTTGCAAAGGTAACCGGTACCAATAAAGATGACAGTGTTGCAAAGGGTCCAAAGGTACGTGCCGAGAAAAAGATATATCCAAATGATCCATGCCCGTGTGGAAGCGGCAAGAAATACAAACAGTGCTGTGGAAGAAAATAAATACGACTGTTTGGATTTTTATATAATTTTATGAGATTTGAGGTGATACAGTGGTTGAATTAGACGGATTTAAGCAGACATTAAATGCGTATGAAGAACCCCTGAAGGAAATGAGGGATTCACTTTGACCTGGCAGGCAAAGAAAAACGGATTGAAGAGCTGGAAAGAAAGATAGAAGAACCGGGGTTCTGGGACAAGACAGAGCTTTCGCAGAGGATTATGAAGGAACTCCGGAAAATGCAGGACTGTGTGAAGGAGGTCCGGGATCTGGAAAGTTCATATGAAGATATCAATGCACTGATCGAACTTACGGAAGAGGAAGAAGACCGGGAGATGATCAAAGAGATCCAGCGTGAGATCGCTAAATTTGAAAAAGAATTTGAAGATCTCAGGATCCGGACGCTTCTTTCGGGAGAATATGATTCCT
>ERZ857775.4416-NODE-4416-length-10167-cov-4.100672_pt1 | contig 10167 bp, 9 predicted proteins | sample MGYA00519698_ERZ857775 | MGnify/ENA primary metagenome ERZ857775 (study PRJEB31778, sample SAMEA3449363) | human gut metagenome | biome: human gut; feature: human-associated habitat; material: faeces | place: United Kingdom | collected 2010/2012 ...
TTCAATGGTATATCGATACGTTTCAGCTGAATGTCTGTTATCTTCATCTCTGTTACCTCTCTTTTTCTTTATATACTTTCAGAATCTTTTCAGTTTTCTCCCGACTGATACTCCGTAGTATAACACACTTTCCTTCCATGATGCAGATATTCATAAATCTTTTCCTGTTCATTCATAAAATCTTCACAACTTCAACACGGTTTTCTCACATTTCCCGGATATACTATAACCATAAAATAATTAATACAAATTATTTTATAACTTTTCTTTTTCAGAATTGGCAAAAAGTCTCTGATATCCGCCTGATCGTCGCCATGGAGGACAATAACGTAATCAAAATCATTTTCTAAAGCATAATTAAAAGCAACTTTGTGTGATCCGCCAAGATTAAAATTTGCATTATTATTTATTATCTTACAGGGAAGTTCTCTATGCTTCAATAGGTAATCCTGTGTAACCTTTACTGTATTATCCGTGCTTAAATTGTTTACCACAATGATCTCATCAACATATGTAAGCACATCGTCATTGATTTGTGAAAGCACTCTCGTGATCTGCTTCTCACAATTATAGACAGGTATAAACACCATGATCTTATCTTTCTTCATAACGCTTCTCCTTCATCGATATATGTCATATTACAGCTTGGAAATCGTCCTCATAAAAATATAGTTGCACGAAAGCGTCAGCGGCGTTACCAGGATTTTCGATAACATTTTGCTGTATTTAACTATCAATGATATATCCGTTAATGCTGACAGAAATTTATTTACATAAGAGATCAGCAACGACGCCACCGTTATCATGATAAGCTGATACATTATATACAAAATATATTTGCACATTAATGGGATCTTTGAATTATCATGTATAAATATCTTTCTCGTAGAAACTATGAAAACAAATGTTGCGCCTATTATTGAGCTTGTAAAATTCGCATAAACAACACTGATATTTATTAGCTGCGTCATCATAAAGTAGGATATGAAATCAAGCACAAAACCTATTCCAGAAGTCAATACAAATTTTATTATCTTGTCAAGGTCAAGCTTTTTCACATTAAAATCTCCATCGTAAAACGTTTTCTGTTTCATGTATTATTTTAACACATCATCAAGGAAAAATCAAGTGTTTTCGGATAATTAATCCAAAAACAAGCTTTTTGTCATATCGTTCCTAGTATAGCTTTTGTGCGGTCAATTCTTCAAGAGTGCCGATCTTATTGAACAGGTCTTTTGTTACATAGATGGTGATATATTGGTCGCTGGTCGTGAACTTATACGGTTTATATGCCGTGATACGCTTTACCGCAACATAATCATCAACATCTATATTAGGATATGCTTTGGTTATTTCACAGCGGTTGATCACAATGTCAGGCTCTCCCTGTTCCTGCCACTTTGTAAAGGTTTCTTCAGCTTGTTCCTGGGTATTTGCACGATAATACAAAAATACTTTGTTAGGATCGTCTATATTAAAATTATAGAAAATATTCTTGTCAAAATATGAGTCCAACGATACAGATACACCCTGTATTTCAGGATAATCATACCATTCATAATCAGATTCATCAGAGCCGAAATAAGTATAATCCTCAGGGTCGCCCTTGATAAGCTGCTGCCACATTCCCATTATTTTATAATCATCAAGGTGATATTCTTTTATAAAATCAGCAGCTTCATCAAACCAATATGGATAACGAATGTCAAAGTAAGAAGAAGCTCCACTCCATGCTATCGGTATCAAAACGGGCAGAAATACTATCGCCTTTATGACAAACTTAAGCTTTCCACCTAGTTTATCATAAAGTTTCAACATACGATCAGGAAGCTGAACACTGCCGTTTTCTTCAACGATTATCCAAAATGTGAATATCACAAAAGCCGTCACTACGCCTATATGATGTGGCGACGCATAGACGATCGAGCCAAACGCACCAACTATGCTGTATGGTATTATAAAGGTCAAAAGCTTCCTGTTTTTATGCAATACTACCATGAAAATTATAAATACAAATATCAATACTATTATAGTAGGAAGTTGTTCCGCAAGGTCGCTGATATCCATGCCATAATTATAAAAAGACGTAAAGATCGCATCTGATAGCATAACAAAATAAAACAATATGTTTCCAACGCCAATTGGAAATGACATTTCCGTTTCACTTGTAGTCTTGCCACCGAGAAAGACGTTTTCATCTGGCACAATAGCCGCCATGACCAACAACGCAAATACCAGCAGACAAAACATCAGCCAACAGCGGCGGTCTTTCAGTATGCCTGCAAGTTTTCCGCTTTTTTTATATTCAATGAAAATCTCTATGAGCCATACGATACACAGACCACCTGCGATCATTATGCCATATGAGTGCACAGCGCACATGAGCGCAAGGCACAAAAGGTATTTTACAGGGTGTTCATTTCTATTCTTATAGCACACTGCCGCAAGAAAAATCGCAAGCACAAATATGCAATAGGGTCTGCTTATAACGCCGTACTGATAAAACAGAAAGAAGTTAAACGGCAACAGACAACGTATCAGCTTTGGAAAAGGTGACTTGAAAAGCAAGACCGCCACAGCAAGGGTCATAAAAAATACATTGACTGCCGCAAGGGACAGCTCGTATGGTGCGCCAAGCTTGGCAAATGGAAGAAGTATCAGATCCCATAGAGGAGGGTGTCCCTCATAGTGTGGTATCTCAAAAAGTATCTCCTTTATAGTTCCCGAACGTGCAATCGCCCACGCCTGAGCTTCATCAAACCACGGTTCATGAAAAAACGATACAGTGCAGACGCCAAGCAGGTATATTATCAGCGTTATAACATCGCATTTTCCATGCTCTTTGCTGAACGCCCAGCTTTTAAATTTCTCTTTCATTAATATCCTCCAAATAAATAATTGACATATAAATTATACCATTTATTAAGAAATTAGTCAATGTTTTTGTAAAACTTTTTGCGACAAATATTGACATAATTGGGCTTGTGCTCAATGTCTGCAATAAAAAGAAATAACCGCCCCACGTCCAATAGGTCGGTTATTTCTTAAAGAAAAAACTATATTGGAGGTAAACCGCTTACAGCAGTATGCCTCTTTTTTGTTATCATAATTATTCCACGGCAATGACAGATCGTCAATAGTTTCAGAATTTAACGCCCCAACTGAAATTCTCAGGGAGATCGTCAGGTTTGTTCACAGGGTCAGGATACTGCCCTACAATGCCTTTAGACCTTGGCGAACTTGTATCACACCACTGTGCAAGCTTGTATCTGCCGTCCTCCCCTGCTATCCAAAAGGCATAGCCTGCATTGTCGCCATTGACGTTAAGTGCGTCATGGACGGCTTTTTCAAGCTTTTTGGATTCGTCAGGCTCTGCGGTGCAATCGACCACAGCCGTACATGACTGAACGTCGATATCGTTGCCCTCACACTGCATATCAAACGTAACAGCGTTCACAGTATTAAAAACAATCTTGGCATTGCTGTTTGCACCCTTAAGCTTCGCTTTTCTGATATAACTCATCATAGTTGGCACAAGAATAGCCGCAAGCGCGCCTATTATGGCAATAACCACCACAAGCTCCACCAAAGTAAAGCCTTTTTTATTCATGTCTTTCCCTCAATTCTTTCATCAAAATATCGATCCCCATTAATATTTCGACAAGTATATTATACAAAATTTACCCGATTTTGTCAAGAAAAAGGCAAGCTTTATTACTCAATTTTACCATTTGCACAAAGGCAAGCTATTTTTATTGGCTATTTTATATATTTTCAGACAAAAAAAGAACCGCTCAAATGAGCGGTTCTGAATTTTTCTTTTAATTAGAAAGATGTACCGATCTTGTGAAGTGTATCGTAATCGGATGTTGGGTTTGGCCACTGACCAACAATTGTATCAGTTGATGAATCAGCTGAAGACCACTGAGCAAGCTTAACGTTCTTTGTAGTGCCGTCAATCGTCCAGTAAACATAACCAGCAGCATCACCATTATCTGAGAGAGCCTTCTTTACAGCCTTCTCAAGAACCTTTGAATCATCAAGAGAACTTACTGCTACAGGTGAAGCAGTAGCTGAAATGCTACCTTCCTTGCCGTCGACGATAAGGTCAGCAGCCTCGTTGTTTACAGTTGTGAAAACGAGCTTAGCGTTTGAGTTAGCTGTCTTGAGCTTTGACTTCTTTACATAGTTCATCATTGTAGGAACGAGGATAGCTGCAAGAATACCGATGATAGCGATAACAACTACGAGCTCTACAAGGGTGAAACCTTTTCTGTTAGATTTCTTCATAGAAAATCCCTCCATAATAAATTAAATAAATTTGTTTATAAAAGAGCTGCAAGCCGATTTAAGCAGCTACTTTCCAATAATTAAGTGGCTTTCGGAGTTCTTTGTGTTCTCCTTATCACCATGATTAAAGTATACATCATCTTGTCCAAAATGTCAATAGTTTTTCAGATTTTTTCTCAAGTTTGTTCAACTTGACGAAAAACTAATTTTCAATCGGTCATTTTGACGATTGGTAACACTATGTTGACATTTTCACAAGAAATCATGTCACACACTTTGTCACACACCGTTTTATGATGTATCACCTTACATCGTTCTTAATTATATCTTAAAACAAATAAATTGTCAAGACTTATTTAACAGTTTCGTTATTTTTGTGTACTCTGTACACTTCCCATTCATTTTTGAATACAATTTGCACTATTTGTTTCGCATATTTAACTATTTGTATAATTCCTTCATCTTATTATACAGATTTTCAGAAGCGTTTTCTATCTCCGCCCTGCCATAATAAAGCGACTCCGAGGAGCTTATAAAAAGGTCAAGGACCCCCTGATCTTCAAGCTTCGGGGACATTATTTCAAGCTCCTCTGAGTTTGCCATTTTCTCGTTGGCTTTATACTCTATCCCGTCAAGCATATCCCTCGCTTCAAGGGCTTCCAATGCCGCCTTTGATGCAGGCACGCCCTTTCCCATGCCCTGCAGGAGAGCCATTTCCTCACCGTTCACAAGATAGTCAAGAAGCTTTGCAGCTTCCTCAGGGGACTTGGTATTTTTCTTTATGGCATAAACGCTAGTGGGCTTTTTATACCAACCGCTGCTCACTGCCTGCTTATGCTTTGGATAGTCGCCTATAACGATGTCAAAGCCAAACTTCTGAGCAGGCTCGCAGTAATACTCTGCGTCTGATATCCAAGAAGCCACGCCTGCCGTCAGACACTTTTCAAGATCGTTCCTATCGAAATCCCACGCAGGCTTTGTGACCTTTTTATTTAGCATTTCCTGATAAAAGGCGAGCATGAGCCTTACGTCCTCCGAGGTATACTGAAACTCACCGCTGTCAGATAACATTTTTCTTCCCGTTACCTGCTCCACATACGCCACAGAGCTGAGATAAGCCGCCTTTTTCGTCATTTCAACAGGATACACCTCGTCTGATTTCATGACCTCTGCCGCATTTATAAGGTCAGACCAATTTTCAGGCAGGCTCAGACCATAGCGGTCATACATGGTCTTATTATAGTAGAAGGTTATACAGTTCGTACCGGTAGGCAAGGCGTTAAGTTCGCCGTTTATTGTGCCGTATGAAAGGCTGTCATCATCAAATGCTGAGAGATTTATGTATTCCGACAGCTCATTAAGGTCATAAAAGTCCTCGCCGTCGGGAGAATATTCATAGAGCCAACTGTAGTTTAACTGCATGATATCTGCGGTAGTGTCAGAGAAAAATTCCACGTCCATTCGTGTTTTGAAGCCGTCAAAGTCTGCATACTCAGGTCTTACCACAACGTCCTTATTGCTGTTCTGATAGGCTTTAAGCCCGTCGAGAGTATACTCGTTACGCGCGTCCTTGCCCCACCACGAGAAAGACACCTCGGTCTTTACATTATGCTCCATTCTTCTTTCAAACAATGCACAGCCCGTCATGACAGTCGCTGTGCAGATCGCCGAAGCGGTCAAAGCCGCACACCTTACAATGCGTGTTCTCAACTGCGGCTCACCTCTTCCTCTTTTTTATCATATATCACCGCTCTTGCGTCCTCACTGTGTTCTGCTTTCTCGCAGGCTTTTTCTGCCATTTCGTAAAGTTCATCATAATCATCGCTTGTTTCAGGGTAGACCGACGCACCCACTGCACATTTTATGTAGCCCCTGTCATCGTCAAGGCAACATTCCTTCAGCTTATCGTTAAGCTCTTTAACATAGGTCCTCACATCACCATAGGCTCTCACAAGGTCAAAGTTCGTGTGGTCTGCAAACAGAACAAACTCGCCCTCCCTGAAAATTCCGCAGATATCGCCCTCCTTGCGGTTCTCCACCAGTATTTCAGCGACCTTTCTTTCAGCTTCCGCCACTATCTCCTCGCCATAGTTGAGCCTTATAAGCTCCAGATTTGTTATTTTCACGATAATAAATGCGATAGTCGAGCCTGAGATACAAGTTTCCATTTTATCCATAATGCTGTTTTCGGTATATTCCGCAGTGAAAAGCCCTGTATTTTCGTCCACCTTTGGATATTTTCCAAACTTCGGTCCGTTCTGCGGGTCGTTATCCGCCGCCGCTGCCGCAGATATCATAATAAATACGACTGCGCAGCAAATAAAGATACCAAGGCATTTAAGCCCTGTTTTCACATAGTGACGCAAAGTGTCTGACATATCCACGGTAGTAATGACCACCCAATCGTCACGGCAATCATCAATAGCACAGATAGTAGTCATATCCGAAACGGTGACGCCAGTGCCTCCCTCAAGGAATTTAGAGAGCTTTTCATCGAGTTTTTCGCCGACAACACTTTTTCCGTCGTTAGCATAGATTATCCTGCCATCGTCATCACACAGCATGGTATTTATCTCGCTATAATTGTCAGAGGGCAGAAAAACAAGATCAAACTCCGTTGAAAACACAGAGGAGATAAAAATAAGATCGTCATTTATCCTGCCTGCAAAATACACTCGTCTGTAGTTATCGTCCTGTCCCGTGAACCATTTTATCTTGCTGTCACCCATAAGGTCGGAAACTCTCTTGTATATCTCATCGTCAAAGATATCCTTTGTACCATCGGTTATCTTTCCTACATTATGTTCATTACTGCTTACAATGCCAAAATCAGTATAGTTGCCCAATGTACTAAGCTCTATAAGCCTCTCAGTGAGAACATTCTCCTCATTAAGCACAGCAAATTCGCTCTTTGACGTATCCGTAGGATCATATTTCGCATAGTCCTCATTGCCCATTATAAGCTTGGCAGTGTCCTCCATTTTCTTCATAAAGGCAGCCACATTCTGGTCTGCTTCCGCATTTATGGCAGAGCAAAGCTGAGCCTCTTTCTGAAATGCGTTCACACCGCTGTAATAGCAGGCACACGCATACACAAGCAGACAAGCAACGAACAGCACTAACACGCTTGTTTTCAAAATAGATCTTCTATATTTTTTTATTTTATCATACAGTTCAAAATCAGCAGAATTTTTCAAAAGCTATATCACCTCTCAGGCTAAATCATTATAATCATTATTAATTATAACACATATGCCCATAAAATAAGTGATTTTTTTGTTAATTATTGCTCAATTTGTATTGTACGGTTTATATTTTCTCTGACACGGCACTGTCTAACCTTATTTGCATGGCGTTTCTTTTTGGTTTCCGCTTCAAAAAGCGACAGTGCCGCCCATGCCGCTGTGAACACGATGCCTGCGGCAAACACTGCTCCCATGTTCCTCTCTGCCACCGCAACAAACAGGAAAAACAGCACCATTCTCATTATAGTTTTCATAAGCCACCTGTCGCCGCCTGCACCTGCCGCAACGATAAAAACATTCATCATGATTATCCATATCATTTTTACACACATCCTCATATTTTTCTTTTTCTATTTCGGGGCTGTATGTATGATAACACAACTTCATGAATTTGAGGGGTAATTTTTTGGACAGCAAGTTTTTTGTCGATATGCACAGATAAGAACGTTTGTTTTGATATAAATTCTACAAATCCAAAAGACCCCATGGCAAAAGCCACAGGGTCTTTCAGAGAAGTAAGAAGTATAATATGAAGAAAAAATTATGAATGGGGAATGCTAAAGTTATGTATTTTTCCATGCCATTTCACTTTTGCCGCACTCTGAAAAATCAGAGCACAGCGAGATGAAATGAAAAGAAGAATGAAGGAAAATTATATATGAAAACTCATTATATGAAAAACTCATTATGAGTAATTGGTTGACGGAACTTTCATCAAGCTCTCAAAGCTTTTGCCTGAGGTCTTTCTCGGTGTTCCTCTGACCTTGTATATATAATACCTGTTCAATATGATAGTTTTATGAAAAGACACTGAAAATAAGCTGATAAGAAAAGCAAAGTGGTTTTCATATAAACGGCTCACACAAAACGCAAGTCAATCCGCCGCCTGCATATTCTCTATCCTGATGTGACAACAAGCACATCTCCCTCTTTGAGCCGCAACCTGCCGTTTGGGATAAGTATACGCCCCTGACGTTTTATCATTACTATCAGGCTGTCCTCTGACATTGTTATCTCTGACACTTTCAGACCGCACCACTCGTGATGCTTATCAAGGTTCATTTCGCTTAGGACAAAATGACTGTCGTCATAAAAGCCTGCCGCACTCAGCACCACAACGTCCCCTGCAAGTATCTGGGTTTTTCCTGTTGGTATTATCTTCTCTTTGTCACGGAGTATCATAACCACAAGCAGACCTCTCGGAAACGGTATATCCTTTATCTTCCGCCCTGCCCAATTGCTGTCCGGCTGAACTGAAAGCTTTATAAACTGCACTTCCGTTTCATCACTGTAGTCATTGAACGTTTTCATTACGTTTTCGTCATCATCTATCATATCGAGCTTTTTAGCAAACAGCGGCAGAAGCGTACCCTGAATACCGATAGACATAAGCACGATACAGAAAACGATATGGAAAACGTCATTTTTCATATATGCGTCATCAACTGTCGCCATGATAGCGAAAACAATGGAGGTCGCTCCTCTTAATCCTGCCCATGAGATAAGGGCTATCTGCTTCCACTTTGCACCGAAAGGCTTCATGATAACAGTAACAGCCGCAGGTCTTGCAACGAATGTAAGGAACAATGCTATCGCCGCCGCAGGAAGTATTATTGACGGCATTTGTGACGGGAATGCCAAAAGTCCAAGGAGGAAAAACAGCAATATCTGTGTGAAGCCCGTTATTCCGTCAAAGAAATGCACAAGGGCTGTTTTGCCTGATATTTTTGTGTTGCCAAGGACAATGCCAACTATATAGCAGCTTAGATAGCCGTTTCCGCCCACCGCTGACGGCAGGGCGTAGGATAGTATGGCTATGGCAGTAACAAAGATAGCGTCAAAGCCTGCGGCGTCAAATCGCACACGTTTTATGAGATACACTGCGCCCAAAGATATAAGTGCACCGAAGCCCACACCGAAGAACACCTGTGCAAGCAAGCTCACAACAAAGCCTCCTGCCGTCGCACCGCCTTTCATTACTGAAAGTATTATAACCGTGAGCATATAAGCCCAAGGGTCGTTGCTTCCGCTTTCAAGCTCCAGTATTGAAGCCGTACCGTATCGCAGGTTCAGCTTTTTGCTTCTAAGTACAGAGAACACCGAAGCGGCGTCTGTGGAGCTTATAACAGCGCCTATAAGCAGACTTTCCAGCCACTCAAAGCCCAGCACAAGCTTGCAGAATGCTCCAGTTGCAAAGGCTGTGAGCAAAACTCCTGCGGAAGCGAGTATAAGTGACTTGCCTGCCACCTTTTTGGCTTCGCTCCATTTCGTGCCAAAGCCTCCGTAGAAGATTATGAAAACAAGTCCCACCGAGCATATCTCCTCGGCAAATTTATAGTTATCGAACTCTATTTTAAAAAGCCCGTCAGAGCCGAACAACATTCCAAGGAGAATGAACGCCAGCAATGCAGGAAGTCCAAACTTGTCCGATATTTTATTGAAAAACACACAGCACAGCACTATCACAGAAGATAAAATGAGCATTGTGGTCAAGTATATCACTCCTTTCACAACAAACACATCGCATTTACTGCGATCTCATTTGTGTATCCGCACAATGTTGATCTACACAAATTCCGGATAATTCAAGCCTCGTCACTTCGATCGGGACGTCGAGGGCGCCGTCCCCTAC
>ERZ857775.4432-NODE-4432-length-10126-cov-3.027008_pt1 | contig 10126 bp, 9 predicted proteins | sample MGYA00519698_ERZ857775 | MGnify/ENA primary metagenome ERZ857775 (study PRJEB31778, sample SAMEA3449363) | human gut metagenome | biome: human gut; feature: human-associated habitat; material: faeces | place: United Kingdom | collected 2010/2012 ...
AACTCCATAATTACGCACATCCAGACCATCTTTTGCATGATAATCTGTCATTGTCTCAAGCATGCCATTTGCATGATCGATCTGATCTGGTGCTGGTTTTCCTCTTGCCATGTTTAGTGAAAGATGAAGATCTTTAAATTCCTGATACTTTTTGTTCACTTCCACTTCCTGTGCCTGTAACTCTTCTTTTGACATTTCCCTAAATGATTCCATTGTTGTCTTCCTTCCTTCATGTTTTTATGTTTTGTATATGTTTATGTTTTTATATATCCTGATTAATTCCATTCAAGATTTGTATGTTCTTGTTTTCTCTCACGAAGGAGTAAGTTTGAAACTTCTTCTTTTGGATCCGCATTCTCAAATAACACTCTGTTCACTGCTTCCACAATTGGTACAGCTACATTGCATTTCTTTGCAAGTCCAAGGGCTGCTTTCGCTGAATATACCCCTTCTACAACCATTTTTACTTCTTTCATAGCTTCCTCTGCAGTCATACCTTTCCCCATTAAGTATCCTGCTTTACGATTTCGACTATGTACGCTTGTACATGTAACGATCAGATCTCCAACTCCTGTAAGGCCTGAAAATGTCTCTGGTTTTCCACCAAGTGCTTCTCCAAGACGTGTCAGTTCTGCGATTCCTCTTGTCATTAATGCTGCTTTTGTATTATCTCCATATCCAAGGCCATCAACCGTTCCTGCTGCTAATGCAATAACGTTCTTTAATGCTCCTCCAAGCTCAATTCCAACAATGTCAGAACTTGTGTATACACGGAATACTTTATTCATAAATACATCCTGAAGCATTTCCGCTGTCTCTTTATTCTTTGCACCAACTACAACCGTTGTAGGAATTCCTCTTCCTACTTCTTCTGCATGACTTGGTCCTGAAAGAACCGCCACATCTGCCTGCGGTATCTCTTCTTCAATTTGCTGAGACAGAGTCATCAGCGTATCTTCTTCTATTCCTTTTGCTACATCCACTAAGATCTGTCCATCTTTTACATATGGATTGATCTTTTTTGCGGTATTTCTTACATGGATTGACGGTACTGCAAGTACAACTACATCCTTTTCTTCTACTGCCTCTTTTATATCCGCGGTAAAGAATATTCCCTCTGGAATCTTTACTCCAGGAAGCTTACTCACATGTTCTCTCTTCTCACTCAGCATGCGGACTTCTTCTTCCTGATATGACCAGACTGTCACATCATGTCCGTTTTTATATAAGAGCAGTGCCAGCGCTGTTCCCCAGCTTCCGGCTCCGATCACACTTACTTTTGCCATAAGAGTCTGTCCTTTCTTTTATCGTCTCTGACTATTTTTTATCTTTTCCCCCGACACTGATCTTATTTTCCGTGCCGCTTAAAAGTCTCTTTATATTCGCTCTGTGTCTCCAGAATGCCAGTATCATCAAAAATGTTGCAATCCCATACATCTCATGCAGATACGCTACATTTTCCACATGAAATCCTCCGTGTTGACCATATACAATCACACTGATCAGATAAATCGTAACAACTGTCATAGATCCAAGTGATACATATCTTGTTGTTGCGACGATTGCAATAAATGCTGCAAGACAGATCAGTACGATCCATATATTTGTTGTACTGATGATAAGTCCTGCCGTTGCCGCAATTCCCTTTCCACCTTTGAACTTCAGATAAAATGGATAGTTATGTCCAAGAACCACGCCCATTCCTGCATACATAGAAAGTAACGGCATCATATCCGTATGAGTCTTCCCATAAATCATGTGTACAACCACTACTGCCGCAACACATTTAAAGCAGTCCCCCAGCAGCGTAACTCCTCCGGCTTTCCATCCCATAGTACGGAGTGCATTTGTTGTTCCCGCATTTCCGCTTCCTTTTTTTCTTAAGTCAACACCATTCTTTTTCCCGTATAGATATCCGGTCTGAATCAGTCCGAACACATATCCGACAAGCACACATATCAACCGTTCCATGATTACTGATCCTTTTCCTTTCTTTCCCTGATGAAGAATTTCAAAGCTGTACCACGGAATCCAAAGGCCTCACGAATCTTATTCTCCAGATATCTGGTATAAGAAAAGTGCATCAGTTCTTTATTATTTACAAAAATTACGAATGATGGTGGTTTTACCGCTACCTGTGTAATGTAATACAGTTTCAATCTCTTTCCTTTATCTGACGGTGGCTGCTGCATCGCAACTGCTTCTGTCATAATCTCGTTCAGGACACCGGTCGCAACACGCAGTGTCTGATTCTCGATCACCATATCGATCATATCATATAATTTGTTCAAACGCTGTCCTGTCTCTGCTGACACATACATAATCTCTGCATATGGCATGAATGAAAGCACACGACGTACGTTATTCTCATACTCTCTCATGGTCTTGTCATTCTTTTCAATGGCATCCCATTTATTTACAACAATAATGATACCTTTCCCTCTTTCATGTGCGATACCGGCAATCTTCGCATCCTCACCAGAGCAACCGAACACGATTGCCCCCAGATTCTCATTGATATTGTTGTTCACGAATTCATCGTGTTCCAACTCTGTACCCGGATGTTCATAATCCACATGGTGGATGAACCCACGTGCATCATCCTCTCCCTCGCTGGAGTGGTAGATGTTGATGGTGGAGTCCGTAGCATACACCGCTATGGGCTTTTTACCTGGCATCATCTCAAATGCCGTCACCTTTACTCCCTTCTCATCACGCGTATAAGTCTTGACGTCTTCCCAGCGAAAAATCTCGATATAGGACTTCTTCCCTTTCGGACGTCCGGCATTCGATGACTTCTTGGGCACCGACACCATTGAATATGTTGTTTCTGACATATATGTACCTCCTATATTAATATAGTTAAACACCTGCACCGGAACTGGAAGAAGAACTGGACGATGCCTCAGAAGAGCTGTCTGTTTCTTCAGGCGGCAGATAAGCGAAGATAGCTTCTGCCAGCCAGAAACCGACAGCTTCCCACCATTCCGCGAATATCTTCACGTCGTAGTTCTCACCCTGCATCCAAACCTTGGCGCTCTGCGGGTCACGGCTGCGCAAATGCTTGAAGTTCTCCTTCGGCGTAATGAAGAAGGCTCCGGTACCGCGCATGCCCTCAAGCGGTGCGAACGTGAACCTGGAGAAATCCACCTTGATTTTCTCACCGTCCTCATTCTTGAGCCAGGGATATTTTTCACGGTATGCCTTGCTGTAACGTATCACCAGGTCCGGATCGGCATGGATAAACATGGTCTTTTTCCGATACAGCGGCTTCACCTCACTCACTGCCTTGTCAATTTGGGCAAGCAAGGTCGCGTCTTCCAGCTTTTCACCGTCAAGCAGCCAGGTAATCTTATCATTATTAGCCTTCTTCAGCTTCTTGAGCTGGGTTACATAGCCATCCATCACATCGTTGGCATCCGTAGCGGCATCCCCATCTTTAACGGCACTGGTCTCCTTGAACTCACCGATCGCCAAAGCAACCTCACGCTCTTCGTCCAATTTCGGGAAGATAAGCTGATACAAGATATACTTGACTACCGGCATATCTTCCGGCTTCAGGTTCTCATCATACAGATAACCGAGGATGTCCTCCATGATGTCCGACGGAGTGATGGGAACGTTTATCTTGCACTTGTAGTTCTTGATGGTCAACGGAGTGAACTTCGATTTGCCCTTAGGCGTCCACTTCGGTACGAATTGCTGGAGAACAGAATCAACGGCAGCCTGCTGCGCACGAACCTCTGTTTTGTCCGTCACCAGGGTTGACATGTACTTGGTAGACTCCGTGGTACCCATCAGTCCTTTGAGAATTTCCAGTCTCTCGGAAGAAACATACTTACCGAACTCTTTCTGAAGCTCGGTAGTCTCAATGGTCGAGTTGCCACTATATGCCGCTCCCTTGAACGCGGCATCCAAATAACGGTTGTGTGCCAGGCTCATGTCCGGCTTGAAATTGCTACCCATTTCGTTCTTGTCTCCTGCAACCTGCTGCCCCGCATCCGGTGCAGGTTCTTTGGCCATCTTGGCAATCTGGGCATCCTTCGAGGCGATGTCCTTCTCCTGCGCTTCTACTTTGGCTTTCAGTTCTGTCAAAGCCTTACGAGCTTCGGCAAGTTCCTGCGCATTCTTGTCGCGCTCCCCCTCTAACTGCGTTCTCACCTCATCGGTCACAGCACTTTCAGCATTTCTGCCGTCTTTCTCAAATTCGGCGAGGTCCTTCTTGAAGGCTTCGACGAATACAGCACCGTACTTGTTCTTCAGTTCCTCTTCTTGAGAAGAGAGCAGGATGGACTTGCCTTTCTCATCCTTGGCAAAGGCAGAGATACCCAAGAAACCAAGCACTACGCTCATCACTTTTGCAAACATAATTCTATGATTTAGAGTTGATATAATTGTTAATAGTCATTTCCGAATCAATCTCACGGCTACGTTGTACGGCATAGTCCTGGGTACCGATAGCGTCTATCAGCCCCACTTCCAACGCCTCCCTATGATAGAACATCCGGCCACGAAGCAATCCTTCAGTCTCCAGCTTCAGGCAATTTCCCCGATTCTTCTTGACGTTCTCCTGGAAGTCGCGGGCCAACGGGTCCAGTTCCTCATCACGGATGGAAGCATAATCCCCCTTCTTGGCTGCCTCGAAAGGAGCGTTCTTGTAATCAGAGAGGTTGGAATAGATGGTATGCACCTTGATGCCTGCACTCTCATAATACTTGGCATAATCCGGAAAACTCATCATCACACCTATACTGCCGAACTCGGCAGACACCTCATTGGCCGCAATGATTTCGTTACAATAGGAAGCGGCATAATAAGCGGCAGAAGCGCAGAGGTCACAATGAGCCACCACTGCCTTGCCTTTGCCACGCGCATAAAGGATGGCATCGACCAGCGGTGCAATGGCATCCACTGCACCGCCACCGGAATCGATGTCACATAAAACAGAAGAAATATTCGGGGAATCAGCCGCCTCGCGGATGAGGTCGGCATACTCCATTGTACCATAGCTGCAATAGGTACCGTATTTAAGCAGGGTACCATGAACGGAAATAATAGCCGTACTGCCTTTGGGAGCGTCAGCATAACCACCGGAAAGTCTTGCCGTTCGACCGCCCGCTGCCGCAATCATCAACGGCACCGGTTCTCTGTCGGCAAGTATCCTATTATCCTGGTTGTCTATGCCATGCTCCAACAGTCTGTTTACAAGCAACAAGTTCGATTCCACCTCGCGGAAGGAAACGAACCATTTGCCTCGGCAGACTGCACTATATAAGTTTGAAAATGCCATTATCTTTTGTACCTTATTAATCCGATACAAAGGTACGATGGCACCAACCGCTTAAAAGGACTTCAATTTTTTGGCCGGCTCAGGGCTGCTGCGCTTGAAAGAGAGGGTAAAGGCTGCCGGAGAACCAGATTCCTGAAGCGTCACCACTACCGGGAACTGGTCGGTTCCCACCACCCTTTCGGTACCATTGGTGAATTTCAAGCGGACCAGTCCCTCCCGGCAAAGCAAATCACGCAGCGAATTGGAAAATAAGGCTCCCGTATCAGTAACCACCGCTTTCAGCTCCTGCTCCGTCAATTCCCCGGAAACATTCTTTTCCTTGAACTCCCCGGAAGAGACCGGAATCGGCGTCCATTCTCCTGAAACCTGAATCGTTTCCACACCCGGCATATTTCTGACCACCGAGGCCGCAACCGGAATAAATCCCATGGCACATATTTGGGCACGTTTGTCACCGATATTCATTTCCTACTTATATTTTAAGAGTTATTTATCTGAAAATCTGCTTTTTACTTAATAATTAATCTGCTAAAAAATGTCAAGGGAACAACGACAATTGAATATCCCTATTCACCTCCTTGACCATCCGCTGCCTATTACGGTAGTCGAACTTCTTGACAGCATCGTAATTGATGGCATTGTTCTTGATATTGTATGCCATCAGGAACGCCCGGATAATCCGGTCCTGCTTATACCCCTTCTCATAGCCAGCAACAAAGTATTCCCGTACACGTATGCGGAAAGAGGCTTCGATATAGCTCTGGAGCATACGCTGTTTCCATTCCGGTATATAGATGAAGTTCTCCTGCAGAATAAAATGGTTCCACTCCTGAATAGGAAGATACAACGTTATCGGATGCTCCTTGATAGCCTGCTTGGGCGGTCTGTCCGTAACAGTGACCATGGCCTGAATGAACTTGCCAATATCATTGGCAGCAGTCACATTCACACCTTCATCAGTAGGCCTGCATCCGAATTCATGATACAAATAGTCATGGAGATAAGGCTTCAACTCTATTATCACATTAGGTCTCATAGGGTAAATCATTTATATGCAGACAAATATACGCATAAATACAGACACTTCATCCTAAATCAGCGCCAAAACAGTCAAACATAAAATATAATTACATTTTCCGACTCCACACGCTCTTATATCTTCTGCTCCATACAGTGTTCTGAGTATTTTGCTTAGAAAATCATGCAACTTTGTAACGTGTAACTTTTCAAGTATATTTCACTGATTATCAAAGAAAAGAATTGTTACAAAGCTCACAACACCCATTTGTTACCAATAATCAAATTTGTGACATTGACTCCGATATTCCACTCATACGACTAAAGTAACAAACCCTTATTTTTTGTAACCAATGTTTGTTACCTAAGATGTAACCTTTGTTACTTATTGTTTATAAATGATTTATCTTCTTTTTCAAACATCGGTTACAGAGTTACAATAATTTGGTAGAAAATAGGGAAAGGGAGTGGGAAACCCAAAGGCAAAGGTATGCCCGGCGTCCTATTGAATAGTAAAAGCCGCGGACAATTGTGCCCACGGCTTTTACTGTGTGACTCCTATACCGGATGTCGGTTCTTCATGGCCTTACGGAAATTAGGCGGTAGCAGCTTCCGTCGCAGCCTGGTATAATCGTCGTTCAACTCAAAGTCCATCCAATGGTCTTGTGCAGGAAGAAATGCGCCAACGGCCACAAGCATCCAAGGGAGCTTCTCCTTGTCTGCCTGAAGGTTCAGGATGGTGCCCGGCTTCATCAGCTCCAGATAGTCATAAACCTGACGGATATAGGAAGCCGACTGCTCCGTTTGCAGCATCTCCGGCAGAAACCGGTCATAATGCTTAATGTAATCAGAACGGAGCGTTTCCATCACCACTTTCTACCTGAGGAACGAATGCCGCCGGTTCTCCATTCGTCTGTCTTGAACGCATATAAATCATCTCCTTGGTCTTGCCGTCCACCTTCTGAAGATACCGCCCCGACTTGTTCAACAAGTCTGCGGGATTCATCTCGGCAATATACGGGCATAGTTCGGAAAAGCTGCGCAAAGCCTTGGTAAAGCGCTGCATCTTCCAGAAATCCTTTTTCGACTTGGATGCGACAATAAAATCGTCATAGACCTGTTCACGTACAAGAGGCGTGTTCAGATTCTCACCATCCTCGGAAAAATAGCAGTAAGCCCAATCCTCGAAGTCAGACCCCATGTCAGCCTTCCGCTTGCGCTTGAGAATATTATCCATCGGAGGCTGTATCTTGACATTACGGTCCACCATGGCCAGATAGAACTGAAGACACTGGGCGAAGAAATTCAAGTCCCAGTTCCAATCCTCCTCGCTGTAATCGGTGTTCGTCATCAAGTTGCGGTCAAAGTCATCACGAATGGTCCGGCTCTCGAGGTAGTCGTTTTCTTCGGTCTTCTGATGGTAATAGTCCGAAAATACCATGTACAGCATACGTGCCGAGGTAGACGGGTCAAATTCACGCGGCACATAGTTGGTGGTAAAACCAAACTTGGGGGATTCTTCAAATTCTATAAAGAATGATTTGTTGTTCTTGGGGTTGACTGTCATACCGGAAGTGATATTGTCATAGAACTGGCTCATCGGCAGATAACGGTCACAGTCATCCACCAAAACAAAATCAGTATGTACATCTACCTGGTCAAACACGTGGGGATTATCAAGAAGGCGGGGATTACGTCCGGAGAGATTGACCGTCCGCATGAAGAACCGGAATGTCTTGAACAGAAAACTCTTGCCGCTACGCCCGTTGCACTCATCATCCTCACCTATCTTGTTATCCATGGCATAAAGTGCCCACGCGCGTGAAGGCGACTTGTAACGGTGCATATTATAACCGATGGCAAACATCTTATTGAGCAGGTTCTGCTTCTGCTCTCGTATCTCATCCCGGGAAAGCAGCGGCCCGGCAATGTCAAACTTATGCTCTGCCCGGTACTTGTCAGCTTCGTCTACCCCTTTGTCCCTCCAGGCATACTCCAATTCATTACGCCAATACAGACGGCTGGTATTTATCAAATAATTGAAGAAACAGCTCTTATGCTCCTTGACAGTAATATCAAACACATCCCTATCCTCCGGGTCCTTTCTGTGCGACCATTCGAACATGGGTGGAAGAATGCTCACCTTATGAGGTATCACATTCGACTCCCAGGCGCTGCGGTTGTCAGGTATCTGCCCATGTAGCGACTTGATACCGTCTTTACTCACTTCCCAGGTCTCACCTTTGAAAAACATATACTGCTCCTTGGGGGTATAGCTCCGGAAATCCAGGTTGATTTCATCAAGCTGCGCCAAGGATGATTCTCCGGTACGTGGAGAGTTCAGAATCAGGTTACGAATATCTACCGGAAGATAACGCTCGATGGTAAACCGCTTGAGAAACGCCACAATATCCTTTGCCTTGATTTCACTGACTATACAACCGTTACGGTGTATATACCTCGCATCCTTGGAGTTGTCGTCCTTCAATGTATAGAATCCATTCAACGTGAGGAAATAATGCAAGTAAGCGGAGTTTACTTCATAAATTGTTTTCCGGCTCCGCTCACTCCAGCTATCCACCCAGAACCGGGCAGGCATGGCCAATGTCTGTAAGTTGCGGAAATCCTCCTGCTTCGGGCGCAAATCCACAAAGTCACGAAAATCCTTGCGTGGCTTGCCCCGTTGATCGCGATAGCCCCGCAACCATCCGGGAAGCCATATCGTATATATGTCGAGGAAACGCAGGGCCAGTTCCGTCCCTTTGCGAACGCCCGTGTCGTCGATGTCCGGAATATTGTAGATACGCTCCACATATTTATAGATTTCCTTAATCTCTTCAGGAGTGACTTTGTAGGTCTCACTATTGAACCATAGCGGATGACAACCGAGGGCGCGGATGCAAAGGGCATCACGCTCTCCGGAACAGATGAAGGCCTCCTTCAGCTTCTGTTCCTTGTATTGGGCATCCTTATTTTTCGGATCATTGAAAAACAGTTTCTCTTCCTGGGCATTGAAATCCCGGTAAGCCTTCTGCAGCTCGGCAAAACCGTTGATATACTGTTTGGGTTTCACCCCATCGGGCGTATAGCTGAAGCGCCACTGCTTATCCGGATTCAGAGGCTCATATACCTTATAGAACTTGTCAGTGCTACCGTCTTTCTTCGTAACAGCACATTCACGCATGAAGATAGGATAAGTAGGCGTAGTATATTTAGTGGTGACTTCACGGTTGCGGACATAGGATATGGATTTGGCCACATACCAGTGAAGTGCATCGACGTGCTCCTGCCTGACCCGAGGACCGAGCACCTGCAACTGTACATCGGTAAACTTCTCTTCAAGCTCGAAGAACCTGGCACCTTCGGCTTCATCAGCCGTGGCCGGACGTTTACGAATATCCGGTTTATTGACAGAACGTTTGAGTTCATCGGTCACGTTATACCTGGAAGCAAGCAAGGCCACCGCTTCCGGGAAACGGACATTCTCCTCGTTCATGCAGATGTCAATCGGACTCATGGCCGTGCCAGAATCCCCGAAATCAGTGACCTTGTAGCAGTCATCATATTTCTTGAGGCAGGCAGAGGCGTCATCCTCATCGGGACGACGCTTGAATTTCTTCTTATTGTCTATGCACCCCTCTGCCTGAGGGTAATAGTACAAAATAATGTCTAATCCATCATGGGTAGCATTATAGATATCGGCAGCTTTAATCATATTGCGGATGCTTTAATTCGGTACAAAGGAATTGTTTTATAGGAGAGTTATCAAGGACGTTATCCGCTCCTACAGTTCCCGCGTTTCCTTCAGGCTCCCAATGA
>ERZ857775.4434-NODE-4434-length-10122-cov-11.193603_pt1 | contig 10122 bp, 12 predicted proteins | sample MGYA00519698_ERZ857775 | MGnify/ENA primary metagenome ERZ857775 (study PRJEB31778, sample SAMEA3449363) | human gut metagenome | biome: human gut; feature: human-associated habitat; material: faeces | place: United Kingdom | collected 2010/2012 ...
AAAAGACATTGTTATTCCAAGAAAAATTGTGTCCTTTGCAATATAACTTAATCACATAAACACCATGTACGGTAAAATGCAAGAATTCCTCAGCCAGACATTGGCTGAAATCAAGGAGGCCGGACTTTACAAAGAAGAACGCCTGATTGAGAGTGCGCAGCAAGCTGCCATTACAGTAAAAGGTAAAGAGGTACTGAACTTCTGTGCCAACAATTACTTGGGACTGTCCAATCACCCCCGATTGATCAAGGCTTCCCAAGAGATGATGAATCGCCGAGGATACGGTATGTCATCCGTCCGTTTTATCTGTGGGACGCAGGATATTCATAAAGAACTGGAAGCGGCTATTTCCGACTATTTCCAGACAGAAGACACGATTCTATACGCTGCCTGCTTCGATGCGAACGGCGGGGTGTTCGAACCGCTTTTCACCGAGGAGGATGCGATTATCTCGGACTCGCTGAACCATGCTTCCATCATCGACGGTGTGCGTCTGTGTAAAGCGAAACGCTATCGTTATGCCAATGCCGATATGAAGGATTTGGAAAGATGTCTGCAAGAAGCGCAGGCGCAGCGTTTCCGTATTGTCGTGACGGACGGTGTGTTCTCTATGGATGGCAATGTGGCTCCGATGGATCAGATTTGCGATCTGGCCGAGAAATATGATGCGCTGGTGATGGTAGACGAGTCTCACTCGGCAGGAGTGGTAGGCGCCACCGGTCACGGGGTCAGCGAATTGTATAAGACACACGGCCGCGTGGATATTTACACCGGAACGCTGGGCAAAGCTTTCGGTGGTGCGCTGGGAGGATTTACGACAGGCCGCAAAGAGATTATCGACCTGTTGCGTCAACGCAGCCGTCCGTATCTGTTCTCTAATTCATTGGCTCCGGGCATTATCGGTGCCAGCCTTGAGGTGTTCAAAATGCTGAAAGAAAGCAATGCGCTGCACGACAAGCTCGTAGAGAACGTGAATTACTTCCGCGACAAGATGACCGCTGCCGGATTTGATATCAAACCGACGCAGAGTGCGATATGCGCTGTGATGCTGTATGATGCGAAGTTGTCTCAGGTTTATGCCGCACGTATGCAGGAAGAGGGTATTTACGTGACCGGATTCTATTATCCGGTGGTTCCGAAGGAACAGGCGCGTATCCGTGTGCAAATCTCTGCAGGACACGAGAAGGCTCATCTCGACAAATGTATCGCTGCCTTTATCAAAGTGGGTAAAGAACTCGGCGTATTGAAATAAAACTTTTTCATGTCTTCCATTGTTATTATTGGGGTGCATTAGAAGTGCCGACAAGATAACAATGGAAGATTTTTTTTATTTATATATGGAAGAACTGACTCTCACGACTCCTGCCCTTCTTTTCTCGGCAGTCTCACTGATTTTATTGGCTTACACCAATCGTTTCTTATCGTACGCACAGCTTGTGCGGCAGTTGCGCGACCGCTATATGGAGAATCCTACGGATATCACGGTAGCGCAAATAGAGAACTTACGGAAACGTTTGAATCTGACCCGCACCATGCAAGGACTGGGAATTGCGAGCCTGTTTCTCTGTGTGGTCAGTATGTTTTTCATTTATATCGGACTGCAACTGCTGTCCGCCTATGTATTCGGAGTGGCTCTGCTGTTGCTTATCGCTTCATTGGGCGTGTCTTTCCGCGAAATACAGATTTCCACCCGTTCGCTGGAGATTTATCTGGGAACGATGGAGAAGGGAAAGAATAAAGACAGGAAATGACCTGTAAACAAAAAAGAGGGTGTGTCGAAACTCTCATAAACTAAAAATCACCCTCGCCACAGAAAGTTGTAACGAGGGTGATTTCGATAAAAGGGGAGTTTTGACATATCCCCAACTTTTATTTACAGCTTATTAACTGTTTGTAGCTTATTAACGCTGTCCCAATTGTGAGTCTACAAAGAAAATTCCGGTATCACCGACTTTCTTGATTTTGTCAACAATGCCTTGCGCTGTAGCTTCTTCTTCTACTTGTTCGCGAACGAATCCCCACAAGAAATCCTGTGTTGCCTTGTCCTTCTCAGCAGCAGCTACGTCAACCAGTTTGTCTACCAATTGAGAAACATGGCATTCATGTTTGTAAACGTGCTCGAATACTTCCAGCGGACTACCCCAACCGTTAGGAACAACATCTATTTTATCAACTTTAGCGGTTCCTCCACGTTTGATAATATAATCTGCCATAGCATAAGCATGACCCATCTCTTCCTGAGACTGCTTCTTCATCCAATGGGCAAAACCACTGAAACCTTCTTTCTCGAAATAGAAAGACATTGCCAAATACAGGTTAGCAGACCACATCTCAGCAGTAATCTGTTCGTTAATTGCATTTTGTAATTTTTCTGAAATCATAATCGTATCTTTTATTAAGTTGTTAATGTAGTTTCTTTTTGAACTCATTACAAAAATAACAAGATTTCAGTCCAAATTGTTCCATGCACCCCGCATTTTTAAACTACATTCACACTTCGATTGTGGCGGTTCATTTTTTACTTACACCAGCTCGTCGGAAGTATATCCTTTCGGAAGCTCGCGACAGTTATAGCCGGAAGCCATTATTTCACCGTATGCACCGGCAGAACGAAGGGCTATCAGGTCTCCACGTTTGACTTTGTTCAGATCAATCGCCTTTCCGAAAACATCGGACGACTCACATATAGGGCCTACTACATCGTACGCTTCCATCGGTTCTTCAGAAGTCAGGTTTTCCATCTTATGGTATGCCTGATACAAAGCCGGACGAATCAAGTCGGTCATACCTGCATCGAGGATGGCAAATTTCTTCTTGGCTCCTTGCTTCACATACAGTACTTTGGATATCAACGTACCACACTGCCCCACGACGGCACGCCCCAATTCAAAATGAAGTGTTTGATAAGGACGCAGTTTCAGTTGTCCGGCATAGGTGGCAAAATAATCTTTGAAGTTCGGGATAGCCTGACGGTTGGGATGTCCGTAATCTATCCCCAGGCCACCACCGACATTTATATGTTCCACCAAAATCCGACGCGCTTCCAACTTGTCCTGCAATTCATTGACACGATTGCACAAGGCGACGAAATCGCCCATATCGAGAATCTGCGAGCCGATGTGGAAGTGAAGGCCGATAAACTTGATATTCTTCATTTCCAAAGCCACGTCTATCACTTTATCCATATCCTGCATACTGATACCGAATTTATTTTCAGCAAGACCGGTAGTGATATTGGCGTGAGTATGCGCGCCTACATCCGGATTGATGCGGAAAGCGACATTGGCTATTTTGTTTTGAGCGGCTGCCAGCTCGTTGATTACTTCAAGCTCGGGAATAGATTCTACGTTAAAACAGAAGATTCCATATTCTAATCCGAGATTGATTTCCCAGTCTGCTTTACCCACTCCCGCAAAAACGACTTTATTGGCCGGGAATCCTGCACGGATAGCGGCACGGATCTCTCCACCGCTCACACAGTCGACTCCCATTCCGCTTTCACGGATGATGGCAAGTACCTTCGGATTGGCATTCGCTTTGACAGCATAGTGTACTGAATAATTAGGATATTTGGCAACCTCATGGTTAATAGCCGACAACGTATCACGCAGCACTTTGGTATCGTAATAATAGAAAGGTGTCTGCAAAGTGCGGAATTTATCGATTGGAAATATTCCCTTCATAACTCAAAAACTTGTTTAGTTGGTTGAAAAAAAGCGCTTTTATCAGTTCGGTAAAAGCGCTCATATTATTGATGGAATTATTTGCCGTTGAAAAGCATATCGCTCAACGACTGTAAAGCCGCCTTCTTGTCACACTCCCGAATGAGGAAGGAGATGTTGTAGTTACTTCCTCCAAACGAGATCATTCGCACCGGTATGTCGCGCATCGCATCGAGTGCTTTCGCTTCAAAACCGACATTTTCCCATTCTAGGTCGCCTACAACGCAGATGATACACATTTCTTTATCAACGGTTACCGTTCCATATTTCTTCAGGTCATCCAGAATTTCATTAAGATGTTTCGTGTTATCTATCGTTACAGAAACACCGACTTCCGACGTACAGATCATATCGATGGATGTCTGATAGCTTTCGAAGATTTCGAACACCTTACGCAAGAAACCGTGAGCCAATAACATACGGCTGGATTTGATCTTGATAGCAGTGATGTTATCTTTGGCGGCTACCGCTTTGATTTTTCCTTTCTCTGTATCATTGGAAATCAATGTGCCGGGAGCGGTCGGATCCATCGTATTCAGCAAACGTACAGGAATATTGGCATATTTAGCCGGCTGGATGCAGGTAGGATGCAGAATCTTCGCACCGAAATAAGCCAATTCGGCTGCTTCTTCGAAATGTAGCTGACGTACCGGAGCTGTCTTGTCAACGATACGCGGATCGTTATTGTGCATACCGTCAATGTCTGTCCAGATCTGAATTTCGGAAGCATTCACCGCTGCTCCGATCAGAGAAGCCGTATAATCGCTACCGCCACGTTGCAGGTTGTCTATCTCACCATAAGCATTGCGGCATATGAAACCTTGCGTGATGTAGATATCCATATCCGGATAAAGTTCGAGCTGTGCCTGCAACTTCTCCTTAATATATACGGGGTCCGGCTCCGCGTTCTTATCAGTACGCATGAATTCCAAAGCAGGAAGCAGTACGGACTTCGCACCGCATTCCTGCAGGTAGAAGTTCACCATTGCCGTAGAGATCAGCTCTCCTTGCGCCAAAACCACTTTCTCTTCAAACAAAGTGAAAAGGTCTTTCGTATAGGAGCGGATGTAGTCGAAGTGAGACTTGATGACTTCGAGACCTTTCTGTTTATATTCCTGAGTTGCGAATAGCTCATCAACGTGCTGTTTATATTTAGCTTCCAGCTTATTGATAATCTCGTTGGCACCCTCCGGATTCTTCTTATACAGATAGTCCGAAATTTCCACCAATGTGTTTGTCGTACCTGACATAGCTGAAAGGACAACAATCTTCTGTTCACCATCGGTAATCAATTTGGCTACTTCCTTCATGCGCTGAGCAGAACCTACGGAAGTTCCTCCAAACTTTAAAACTTTCATTTTCGTTACTGTTTTAGTTATCTATATTTAAATCTATTTCTATTGTTCTCTGCCGGGGCATATATTCATCGGTCACATCGACAATCTGATGGTCGGCACAACGATACACCCGACCCGGATATTCTTTCAACAATTGCAGATTGTGCGTGGTCATCACAACGGATGAACCGGAACTGCAAATATTATGCAACAATTCAACAATCGATTTCCCCGTTTCCGTATCCAGGTTTCCGGTCGGTTCATCTGCCAGGATGATGGCCGGAGAATTGAGTACGGCACGTGCAATCACAATGCGCTGCTGTTCGCCACCGGAAAGTTCGTTCGGCAGTTTGTATCCTTTATTGGACATTCCTACCAAATTGAGCACTTCTTCAATACGTTCCTTGATTTCCTGTTTGTTCTTCCAGCCTGTAGCACGAAGTACAAATTCCAGGTTATTGTAAACGGTACGGTCTGTCAGCAACTGAAAATCCTGGAATACAATGCCTAACTTGCGGCGCAGTTGCGGGATATGCTTACGTTTGATAGACCGCATATTATAATCCAGTACCTTAGCTTCACCGTCAATTACATCCAGTTCGCCATAAAGTGTCTTGAGCAGACTCGTCTTTCCCGAGCCTACTTTTCCGATCAGATAGACAAACTCTCCTTTGTGCAATTCCAGATTTACATCACTCAGCACACAGAGTTCCTGTTGATGGATTTCTACGTTCTTATATCGTATCAACGCCCCGTCATCCATGCCGACTCCCGCTTTAATTTTTAATTGTTAATTTTTAATTATTTAATGCTTCTTCCATGTACTGCTATGTCTTTCCTGCAATTCACGAGCAAGATCTTCGATACGATAGCCTTTTGAAGTCAGCAATACAATCATGTGATAAATAAGGTCGGCTCCTTCGTAGATCAGGCGTTCGTCAGTGCCGTTGGTTGCTTCGATCACTGTCTCGACTGCTTCTTCACCTACTTTCTGCGCCATCTTATTGATTCCGGACTCAAACAGGCTGGTTGTATAAGAGCCTGCGGGCATTTCTTCGTGACGTTTGTCGATAAAGTCTTGCAACGCTTTCAGGAACATCACAGGTTCTTCATTCTTCTCGCCCCAACAGGTATCTGTACCTGTATGGCACACAGGACCTGCCGGATTAACCTGAATGAGCAACGTATCATTGTCGCAATCGGCCTTGATAGAAACAACATGAAGGAAATTACCGCTTTCTTCGCCTTTTGTCCACAGACGATTCTTTGTACGGCTAAAGAATGTCACTTTTCCGGTTTCTACCGTTTTATCATAGGCTTCCTTATTCATGAAGCCCAACATCAAAACTTTGCGCGTCTCATTGTCCTGTATGATAGCCGGAACAAGTCCGTTCATCTTCTCGAAATCCAATTCCATTTTATTCAATATCTTAATTTACTATTTACGCATTATAATACCTTCGCCGCAAAGATACGATTTTAAATCGGGAATTTTAATTTCCCCGAAATGAAAAACGCTGGCCGCCAATGCCGCATCTGCTTTTCCTTGCAAAAAGACGTCACGGAAGTGTTCTTTACTGCCTGCTCCACCCGATGCAATGATAGGAATAGAAAGCTGTTCAGCCAAAGCGGCAAGTGCTTCGTTCGCATAGCCGGTCTTCACACCATCATGATTCATACTCGTGAAGAGTATCTCTCCCGCTCCGCGTTCCTGCGCTTCCTTAGTCCACTCGAACAGGTCTTTATCCGTTTCGATGCGTCCTCCGTTCAAGTAACATTTCCAACCGTTCTCGGTCTGTTTCGCATCTACCGCCAATACACAGACCTGTGAGCCGAAATTCTTTGCAATCTCATCAACCAATCGGGGATTACGGATAGCGGAAGAATTGATGGAAATCTTATCCGCTCCCGCATTCAGCAGACGGTCTACATCACTCAATTCATTGATTCCTCCCCCTACGGTAAACGGGATATTGATATTAGCAGCAATCCGTTTTACCAATTCCGTAAAAGTCTTACGTCCCTCATGGCTTGCAGTAATATCCAGGAAAACAAGTTCATCTGCTCCCTGTTCACTGTAAGCACGCCCCAGCTCCACCGGATCACCGGCTTGGCGCAAGTTGACAAAATTCGTTCCTTTCACGGTTTGTCCATCTTTTATATCCAGACAAGGTACTATTCTTTTTGCTAACACAATCTTATTTTATTTACTGTTCAACAATTTACAATCTATATGCCTAAGCTTGCTTCTTAAATTTTTCTTATTATATCAAACCCTCTTATATAACTTCTCCTTATTATATAAGGTATATTCTGATATGCGAATTATAAAAAGATTCTCAAATCTTGTAAGGTGATATGGCCTTCATACAATGCCTTGCCGAAAATAACTCCGGGAACACCGGCCTCATCCAAAGCAACAATATCATCCACCTTGCTTACCCCGCCACTGGCCATCAGATAGAGATCGGGGAATTTTGCCAACATCTCTTTATACAAATCGATAGAAGGACCACTCAGCATTCCATCACAGCTAATATCCGTACAGATTACTTTTCGTATACCTTTATCCATATAATTTTCCAGAAACGGAAAAAGTTCACAGGCGCTTTCGTCTTTCCAACCATTGACGGCTATCTTATGATCTTTTACGTCTGCTCCCAAAATGATCTTCTCACTTCCGTATATTTCCAGCCAATGACAGAATAGTTCCGGGTCTTTCACCGCAATGCTTCCTCCGGTTACCATCTGCGCACCGCTCTCAAAAGCAATTTTCAAATCCTCATCGCTCTTTACTCCACCGCCAAAATCTATAACGAGAGAAGTACGTGTCGCAATCTGTTCCAACACCCGATAGTTAACGACATGATGAGAAGCAGCGCCGTCCAAGTCTACCACATGAAGCCTGCGAACACCGTTCGCTTCAAACTCCTTAGCTACTTCCACCGGGTTCTCATTATATACCTTTTTACTATCGTAATCTCCCTGGGAAAGGCGTACGCACTTCCCGTCAATAATATCAATGGCTGGAATAATTTCTATCATCTATTTATTTACTATTTGACGATTCACTAAATATTTATTTCAAACATCGAAGTGTTTTTATGACACATCATCCATACTGTTACCGGCAGAGGTTCAAGAAATTTGTCAGAATCTTCTCTCCTGTCTTGCCGCTTTTCTCCGGATGGAACTGGGTAGCATAAAAGTTATCTTTATGCAACGCAGCACTGAACGGGTGAATATAGTCAGTTGTAGCAGCAGTAAAGTCGCAGGTCGGCACATAGAAGCTATGCACAAAATAGACAAACTCCTCTTCGGTGAAGCCTTCAAACAATTTGCTATTCGTTTGCCCAATAGTGTTCCATCCCATGTGAGGCACTTTATCTTCATGTTTCTGCGGGACAAAACGTTTCACATCCACATCAAAGATATTCAAACAATCGACTCCTCCTTCTTCGGAATACCGGCACATCAATTGCATACCGAGACAAATTCCCAATACAGGCTGACGGAGATTCTTTATCAGTTCGTCCAGTCCCGTAGCTTTCAAGTGGTTCATGGTAGTTTCCGCCTCTCCTACTCCGGGAAAAATGACTTTATCAGCCGATTGGAGTTCTTCTTTATCAGCAGTAATCACCGCTTCTACACCTAACCGCTTTAAGGCATAATCTACAGAACGAATATTGCCGGCATTGTATTTTACAACTGCTACTTTCATCAGCTAAATATTACAGTTTTATTTTTGTAGGTCAAGACTTTGCGCTCGATGTGCTTCTGCACTGCACGCGAAAGAACGATTTTTTCTAAATCCTTTCCTTTATTTACGAGGTCTTCAATAGCATCTTTATGAGTGATGCGCACTACATCCTGTTCAATAATCGGTCCGGCATCCAGCTCGGTCGTCACATAATGACTGGTTGCACCAATAATTTTCACCCCTCTCTGAAAAGCTGCGTGATAAGGCTTCGCCCCTACAAACGCAGGAAGGAAAGAGTGATGAATATTGATAATCTTATTCGGATAAGCATTAATCATCTGTTCGGAGATCACCTGCATATAGCGTGCCAATACGATAAATGTAATCTTATGTTTGGCAAGCAGTTCCATCTCTTTGCGTTCCTGTTCTTCTTTCGTCTCCTTGGTGATAGGAAACAGATAGAAAGGAATTCCGAAACGTTCTGCTACGTGCTGCAAATCCGGATGGTTACTTATAATAAGAGGTATCTCTACATTCCACTCTCCTGCCGTATACCGGGCCAGCATATCGAAAAGGCAGTGTGACAGCTTGGATACGAAAATAGCCATGCGTGGTTTTACATCAGAGAAATAAAGGCGAAAATCCATTTCATATTTTTGTCCGTAGAGTGTTCTGAAATAATCTTCAATTTTTTCCTGCGGAACCAGAAAGTCTTTCAGTTCCCATTCAATACGCATGAAGAAGATGTTCTCTACATGATCTACATACTGATCCAGATAGATAATATTTCCTTTGTTTACCGTAATAAAGTCTGTCACTTCCGCAAGGATTCCCGGTTTGTCGGGACAGTGCAATAACAGTTTGGCTGTTGTCATCATTCTTTTTACTAATTTACGATTCCCGGCAGAATATTTTCCACCTTTCTTATTTTAGTCCGCAAAAATAACGATTTATTGCAAAATTACGAATTATTCAAGCAGAAAGTTGATATAAAAACGGTGGTTTCTTACAGATAGAAAGAAATCGGGAACTATTTTCTATGAAGAGGATGACAAACTTCAGGATAGTGACGCTATTGTCTTCGGATAACGTCACTATCTCATTATAATGGCGTCACTATGACAACCGGATAGCGTCATTATCCTGAGAGAAGAAAAAACAATATTTTTTTTCATTACAAAAGTACTCAAAATGAGGCACTAAACGTTCTTCTCGTTTTTTCTTGAAAAAAACTTTTCTCAAAACGCTTGCAGATTTACAAAAAACAACTACCTTTGCACCCGCAATCGAGAGAGATGCAGATTAACAAAATGAAATTCTGGTGCGTTAGTTCAGTTGGTTAGAATACATGCCTGTCACGCAT
>ERZ857775.4439-NODE-4439-length-10116-cov-7.598847_pt1 | contig 10116 bp, 10 predicted proteins | sample MGYA00519698_ERZ857775 | MGnify/ENA primary metagenome ERZ857775 (study PRJEB31778, sample SAMEA3449363) | human gut metagenome | biome: human gut; feature: human-associated habitat; material: faeces | place: United Kingdom | collected 2010/2012 ...
TCTCCTGAGATGGAGCGTTTTACCAACTGTATCAAATGCTGATCCTCCTTGCTTATATGTTTCTGTAAATGGTTTTCATTCGAATGAAGTTTTATTGTTTTTGTTTTACACTTATTAGATGGGAAAATGTAATGAAAAGTTTCAAAAAGCTGCCACTTTTTTGTGACAGCTTTTCAATGATTATTTTGATGTTATATTTTCATTCTGTTTATTTCTCTTCCTTAGCATTCAATCTCTTCTGATACATAGACTGGAGCAGAAATTTTCCTGTCTCTGTTTTGAATACTTTTTCCAGCATGTTTCTCACATTGTTTCCGGAAAAATTACTCTCATCTGCATTTACCAGATAATCTGCCTCTATCATGATCTGATAATCAATACCATCGATTCCGGTTATTGTATGATGATGACTTACAATATAAGAAACACGATCTACAAATTCTTTCGGCAGATCTGAATCTGCGAAAAATTCCTTTATCAGTGCCGCACTTTCTTCCTCCTGATGTTTACCGTTGGCATTTCCGTATTTTACTCTGCAGAGAGGGCAGGAAATATCATGGACAACCGCAGTCACCTCCACCAGCTTCTGCTGCTCCGGTGACAGATTTTCGCCCTCTGCGATTGTTTTTGCATATGCGTATACTTTCATGAAATGATTGATGTCATGAAGATCTCCCTTGGAATACTCTACCATTTTCTTTACAACTTCCGCTACTGTCATGCTTTATTCCTGCCTTTCTCTTACGGTATTTTCTTCTTATAGTTTACAGCTTAGGTTTCCTTAATACTTTTGGAACTTTCCTCTTACTGTACTTTGTCATTATTGCCATATACTTTTATAATATCTTGCTATTATATTTTTCACTTTCCAATAACATATTCTGCAATTTCTCTGGCTACACCGTCTTCTTCGCAGCCAGATATGACTTTCTCTGCGGCATTGATAAGCTGTGGCACTGCATTTGCAACGGCTCTGCTATTGTGGAAATTTCTAAACAGACACATATCGTTTCCTCCGTCACCAAAAACAAGCACTTCTTCCGGTGATATTCTCTTCTCATTTATCAGGCGTTTTACCATACTGGATTTTTCTGCCATTGGAGATGTGATCTCTATATTCCATGGTGCAGATGATGTAACACGTATATCTGTTCTGCTTTCCAGTTTTTCCTTTGCATTTTGTATTTTCGCATAATCTCTGGAAAAAGCAAAAATTTTCAGGGTATGAACCTCTTTTTTTAAATATTCCTGAAATGGAATAAGGTCTGAGGAATCATCTATCAGCCTTGGAGCAGTCGCATAATTACCCTTAGAAGTGTTTAATTCCAAATCAATTTCTCTTTCTTTAAAAAATGAAATCAATTCTTCATTTATCTCCGACATCAAAGATTCATAATACTGTATCTTCCCATTACTGCTTCGGTATTCTGCTCCGTTCAGCAAAATCATATCCATACTGACACCAGCTTTTTTTAATACAGGATTTACCGTCTCAAAGCCTCTCCCTGTTGCAACTATCCATTCAATTCCTGCCTGCTGCGATTTTCTGATAGTTTCTGCTGTAAACGCAGTCATTTCTCCACTTTTTCCAGTCAAAGTCATATCCAGATCACTGACGACCATTCGTATCATAATGCATTCCCCCATATTATTTCATCTTTTCCGGAATCATTGTAAATCAACAGCAAAAGTCCTATCGCCGATAAACGATAAGACTTTTATCTGTAATGTTATATTTATGGTATCATAGCTTTCTTGTAAATTCAATCATTCCAGAAGTCGGAACAGTAATTAAAAATGTTTTTCCATCTGTCATTTCCCCACGCTCTGTCAACTGTCCATAACAGTCATGTACTTCATATTCCAAAACGTCTGAGGGATTGCATCTGAAACAAACTTCTTCTGACTTTACAGCGTGGATATAATAAACTTTCTTATCAATACTTCTGAGATCAGCCAGTCTTCCCTTACTGTAAGTCACCAGAATCTTTTCACCATCATACTCTGTGCAAACCTCGGGGTAAAGGTTTTCTGGTTCCTTTGGCTGAATCTGGCTCTGCAATAATAATTTTCTTTTTTCTTCCATAAATCTGAGCCAGAACAGTAACATTTTCTTCATTTCTTCTGTTATCTGATCCAGACATACCGAAATCTGTACAGTTGAAAACAGACAACTCAGCAACTGTAATCCGGCATCCTCCGGAGTTTCATCCGGATGCCACATCAGCATATCTGAATGGACAGCTGTATTGCCACTTAAAAGACGCAGGTCAATGATCCCTGTACGGTTGCTCACAGCCGAGCCCGGGCAGTCACTTACGCGGAAAATATTTCCATATCTCCGTATTTGTGGACCGATATATCTCTGTCTGAACTCAATCATAATATCCGGGTGGATTTTTTTCAATGTATCCATAACATCTGTAAGAAAAATATTCAATGCATCCTGTATATCCTGACAGTCCATTTTTTCATTATAGGCAGGACTGTCTTCCAAGAAATAAAATTCATCTATAAAATCCAGCTTCAGACCGTCCAGATTCCATTCTTTTACCGCTTTTACATAAATTTCTTTCAGATATTCACGAACTTCCGGATACCGCAGGTCAAAGATGCCCGCCTGCTGACTTTCATTATACCTCAGAAGCTTATCATGAAATCTCCCCCATGCTTTTGTATTTTTTCCAATATAGGGAACAGAAAACCATAAAAGATATTTCAGACCCATAGCCTGAACATTTGCCACATGCTGTGCAAAGTCCGTAAATTTCTGTCGGGATGGTTCCCAGTCACCACAAAATGCATATCCTCTGTTATTATCGTCTGTCTGCCATCCATCATCTACAATAATTGCAGAAAAGCCCATCTGCGCAGCACGTCTGCTCTCTTCTTCCACATTTTCGGCAGTAATGTTCTGGTGCTTGGAATACCAGAAAGAATACATCGGCTTCTTTGCAATTTCCGGAACTTCTGCCGGAACAATATTCAACGTTTCTTCCCACCAGCATCTTACCTCATCCAGAACCTCCCAGTAATTTTTTTCCTCTGTTGATTCCCAGACTGCAATCTTCCAGTCTTTGTTTCCTGATCCCTGTGTAACCGGAATTTCAATCACACATAGCATATTTCCGTCTTCTTCATGAATTCCACATTTCATAAATACTTTCTGACGTACTTCTGACAGTGCAACCGTATGACGATTTCTTCCATCAGAATTGTAAAAACATACAACAGGTGCTGAGCTTGCTGTCATAGATTCAACAGAAGAATCATAATCTGCTTTTACAGAGCGGTCAAATTTACAGATTGGAAACCATCGTCCGCTGATATCTGTAGCCGGAAAAATAAACTCCATCCTGACCATACCGTCATTTTGAGTCTCTGCCTGCTTTTTTGTATGAATATCAATATACGTCACCTGAACATCCTGCTGTGTTTTTTCTTCCCTGATACATCCCTTCATTTCCAGGTTACTGTAAACTTTCATATAATCATTTTCAGTAATTTTTTTCATTCTGTTTCTCCGTATATACAGCAATCCTGTATCTTTATTATTACCAGCCATGAAACAGACAACTGTTTATAACTTTGATACAGGATCTGCCTGATTTATAATGGGAAATATCTGTCAAAACAGATTTTCTCAAATTTAAGATTACTTCATTTATATGTTATTTTCTTCATCCCTCTCTTCTGCTTATGATTTTACAGCTCCTGCAACAACACCTGCGATAATATATTTCTGTAAAAACAGATACAGGACAATAACCGGTGCTGCAACCATAAGCAACGATGCCATGATCAGACCTAAATCTGAAGAATAGGTTCCATAGAACATCTGTGTTGCAATCGGAAGAGTATATAATTCTTTCTGTGTCAAAACCAGAGACGGAAGCAGGAAATCATTCCAGATACCCATTGCATATAAAATCACCAGTGTGGCAGTTGTAGGTTTTAACAATGGAAATACAATCCTGAAAAATGTCTGATATTTGGTACATCCATCCAGTTTAGCCGCTTCTTCCAGTGACATTGGAATATTACTTTTGATAAATCCATGATACATAAAGACTGACTGTGCAGTTGAAAATCCTACATGCATCAGTATCAATGTCAGTCTGTGATTCAGGAGATGAAAACTGCCTCCGTAAATAGATACAAGAGGAATCATAATAACCTGAAACGGAATTACCATTGATGCAATCATCAGGCCAAAGAAAACCTTATTTATTTTATAATCCATTCTCACAAACAAATATGCACACATAGCAGATGTAATAATGATCAGTACAACACTGACTCCTGTAATGCAAAAGGAATTCAGAAATGCACGAATAAAGTTCATCTTTTTAAAAGCTTCCACATAATTATCCAGTGACGCACCGTGACTTCCGATCAACGCCATAGGTTCTTTAATAATATCTCTTTTCGTTTTAAAAGAATTAATCAAAACCATTACAAATGGAAACATATAAACAATCAATGCGCAGATAAGTACAATAATTTTTACTGCCAGTCCTGTTTTTTTTCGTATATATCCTTTCTGGTTTAAATCCATTATGCTTCCACCTCCTTACGTTTACCCATTACAGCCTGAGAAATTGAAATTACCGCAATGACAAGGAACAAAATCAATGCTTCTGCCTGTCCAAGACCATATTCTTTTGCTGAAAAGGCCATATTATAAACATACATTGCAGCCAGACGTGTAGAATTGAACGGACCACCCTGTGTCAGGGAAATGTTTACATCATAAGTAACAAATGCTCTTGATATTGCCAGAAAGAAACAAATGGTAAATGTACCTGCCATCAATGGCAATGTAATATAACGCATCGTCTTTTTTTCATCACATCCATCAATTCGAGCAGCTTCTTTTAAATCCTCAGAAACTCCCATCAATCCTGCAATATAGATCAGCATCAGATAACCGGAAAGCTGCCAGACTGTAACTATGATCAGTGCCCAGAAAGCTTTTACCGGATCTGATAACCATGAAGAAGAAAAAAGTGAAATCCCTGTTTTTTCTCCAATGATCAGAATTCCTTTATTAAATACAAACTGCCAGATATAACCAAGTACAATTCCACCAATCAGGTTCGGTGTAAAAAATGCTGCACGGAAAAAATTGCTTCCTTTAATTTTGCTGGTTACAAGATATGCAAGCAAAAATGCGACTACATTTGCCAGAATAACCGAAATCAGTGCATAAAGAATTGTCTTCCCAAGAGAGATCCAGAATTCCTGATCCTGAAACAGTCTTGCATAATTCTCAAATCCTACAAATGGTATCTTGCTTGAAATTCCATCCCATCCTGTAAAAGTAAGGTAAATACCATAAACAAATGGAAGCAGTACTACGCAGGAAAATAAAATAACAGATGGACCCCCAAATCCCAGAAACGTCATGATCTTACTGCTTAATTTGTTATTTTTTTTCATTGATTACAGCCTCCTGTTCTTCTCTTACTGTTTCTTCCAGTACGTTTCAATGCTTTCTTCCAGTTCTTCTCTTGTACACTGGTCGCCTAAATATTTCTGCATTTCTGCTCCAAGAGTTTTCCAGTGGTCTCCCGGTAATTTTGCAAAAGTTTCAAAGATTTTTCCATTTACAGTATAATCCTGTACAGAAGCACCTAATGGATTCGTCACTTCCAGTTCAATATTGGAGAATGCAGGTACCAGATTGCATTTATTTACAAGGAAATCCTGTCCTTTCTCATCATATACAAGCCAGTGAAGAAAATCTTTTGCTGCCTGCTGCTGTTCTTCATCATTAAAATTCGTATCAATCATCAGATACTTACTTGCTCCACCGCAAAGGTTCTCGGTTGCATCGTTATCAGCATCATCCTGTGGAATTGGCATGATTCCATACTCAGTGCCTTCCTCTGCAAACTCAGACATTTCTGCCCATGCCCAGTTTCCATTGAACCAGAAAGCAATATCTCCTTCTGTTATGCTGATTGCATTTTCATCATAGTCTGCAGCAAGAGGATTATCTTTGTTCATATTATATTCTTTCAGAAGATCAAAGGTATCCATCAGAGAATTCCATCTGTCATTTTCTCCAAGCTTCACGGAACCATCTTTGATTCCTCCCACAAAATCTTCAGCTCCTTTTGCAGTTCCATCCTGTTCTTCATATACCTGTGTCAGATAATGTCCACCCAGAGACCAGTCTTCCATATTCAGTGCTACCGGTGTTTCCATGCCGCCATCTACCAGTTTGTCCAGAACAGCTTTTAAATCCTCTGTTGTTTTGATCTGAGACGGATCAAATTCCTCACCTGTTACGTCTTCAATTGCTGTTTTATTATAAATCAGTCCGCGTGCTTCAATGCAAAACGGGAATCCTTTTAATTTATCATTAACTGTACAACCAAATTTCGTACCACCAATTTCTGCCCATTCTTCTCCTGAAAGATCCAATGCATATTCATCAAGCATCAGAATGTCCTGCACATCTCCCATAAAAATAGTCGGAACCTCACCTGATGCATATCTTTTGGTAATATCTTCAGATGGAGAATCTCCAACTGTTACTGATACCTCAACCTCAACACCTGTTAATTCCTCATATTCTTCTGCAAGTTCTTCCCACTGTGTCTGAAGTTCATCCTTTGTATTAAGAATAGTAATTTTCACTTTATCCTCTGCCATAACCGCTGTACTTCCAACGCAGAGATTTGATACTGCCAATGTTGCACAAAGTGCTGCTGCTGCTAATTTTCTTCTCATAAATAATTCCTCCGTTACAATTACTTTTTCATATTTTATTCGTTCTTTCATCTGATCAGATTTTCTTTTCTCCAGCGCTTCTGTTTATATTAAACACTATTCTCATTCATTTTCATATAGTTTTTTTTGAACAGAATATGGAAAAAACTAACTTTTTCGTATATAATAACCCTATGGACGAATATAAAGAAACTTCACACAATCTGATTTATAAATCCACCTCAGATCTGGCAATTTACAGTGCTGGTTATGAAGAATGTTCACCTGGTTACAGCTACGGACCAAGAATCCGTTCTTATCATGTCATTCACTTTGTTCTGTCGGGAAAAGGAGCCCTGCACATTAATCAGCATGTTTTTCAATGTCAGAAAGGAGATGTATTTATCATTCCTTCCGGAAAAGTATCTTTTTATCAGGCATCTTCTACTGATCCCTGGAGTTATGCATGGATTAATTTTCTGGGAATAAACTCTGAGATGTATATTTATCAGCTTATGACATCCAGTAACGATATCTATGTTCTTCATGGACTTGATACGGAAAAATATAAGAAATGTATTCTGGAAATTCTTTCTATTTTTAAGAACAGTACAAGCAGCTACTTCTATGCCAACAGTATTTTGCTGCGTATTATGTCATATCTGTATGAGGATATTGGATTTCAGGAGAAAAGCTGGGGAAAGATTTCAATTGCAGATGAAATCAAATTTTATCTGGATATGAAATATTCCGAAAAAATCCGGCTTCAGGATGTTGCAAAAAAGTTTAATGTTCATCCTAATTATATGACAAGAATTTTTCATGAAAAATTTAATGTTTCCCCCAAAGAGTACCTGATGAATCTGAAATTAAAAAAAGCCTGTCGTCTTTTAACCACGACAGAACTTCCTGTTTCTACTATTTCCAGTTCTCTTGGATTTGATGATCAGATGGCATTTTCCAAAACATTCAGGAAAGAATACGGGATGTCTCCTTCTGACTACCGCAGAAATTCTCGGCTCTCCAATATAAAGCCACCAGAATAATCCAAATCATACATATAAAGCAGATACCTTTCCTCATGAAAAGAAAGGCAGCCTGATCTTTTGATCCCGCTGCCTTTCTTTTCATGAAGAGTTCTCTGCTCTTTCCAATAATCTTTACTTTTTATTTGCAGAGTTCCTCTGCCATGGCCTCAATCTCTGCTTCGTTTGCTTCGCTTAAGGAAGAAGTGATCTTTACATTATTTTCAAGCCATGTGATATTTTTACTCTTTTCAAACATTCCCTGCATGATTCTTGCTGCTGCAGGTGCCCAGCTTCCGTTTTCGATGAGACCGATGGTACGGTTCTGGTAGCTGCGTTCTGTAAGGTTCTCTATGTAGGTACGCATAAACGGGAAAATATCTCCGTTGTATGTAATTGTGGCAAGTACCAGTTTGCCGTAACGGAAAGCATCTTCCACTGCTTCTGCCATGTCATCTCTTGCAAGGTCAAATACAGTTACTTTCGGGCATCCTTTTTCTTCTAGTTTCTGTGCCAGAAGTTCTACTGCTTTCTTTGTGTTTCCGTAAACAGATGTATAGGCGATCACAACACCTTCGCTCTCTACTTTGTAGGAGGACCAGATATCATATTTCTCAATGTAATGTCCAAGGTTCTCTGTGAGGATTGGTCCATGGAGTGGACAGATTGTCTGGATATCCAGAGTTGCGGCAGCTTTCAGAAGCTTCTGAACCTGTGCACCGTATTTTCCAACGATTCCGATATAGTAACGGCATGCTTCGCAGTCCCAGTCTTCTTCTACGTCAAGTGCTCCGAATTTGCCGAAACCGTCTGCTGAGAACAGAACCTTATCAGTGCTGTCATAGGTAACCATAACCTCCGGCCAGTGAACCATTGGTGCAAATACGAAAGTCAGCACATGTTTTCCAAGTGTCAGGCTGTCACCATTTGCAACTACCAGCTTCTTTCCGTCCAGATTCAGGTTTCTGAAGAAATTTCCCATCATAGTGAAGGTCTTGGTATTTGCAACTACGATTGTGTCAGGATATGCTTTCATGAAGTTCTCGATATTTGCGGCATGATCCGGCTCCATATGCTGTACTACCAGATAATCCGGTTTCGCACCGTCCAGGACTCTGGCTACATTTTCAAGCCATTCATCTTTGAAATTAGCATCTACGGTATCCATAACTGCGATCTTTTCATCCATGATCACATATGAGTTATAGGACATACCGTTTGGCACTACATACTGACCTTCAAACAAATCTATCTGATGATCATTTACACCTACATAATAAATATCATTTCCGATTTTCATGATAACATGTTCCTCCTTAGCGATATCAGGGCCGGTCAAATCCGGTTAAAAATTCCAATTTTTTTATTTCTGAACCTATTATATCCACATTCATATCGTTCGTCAAGTTTCATTTTATCTCTAAAATTTCACCCCTTAACTCATATATAAAAAGTAATACTGTCGTTTTATTTAATACTTATTCTGGTAAAATTCCATATTCCTTATATAACCGTTTTCGAGTCTCTGCATTTGTCACAACAGACTGTATTTCTGCACTTCTTTCATCCATAATCAGACGATTAAGTAAAGTGCTTAATCGTTCTTCGCCGATTGCTTCTCCAATCGCTATGCCCTTTGCTTCTCCAATCGCTATGCCCTTTGCTTCTCCAATTGCCCTACCCCTTGCTTCTCCAATTGCTTTTGCCTCTGCTTCCGCCTCTTTTTGAAGCCGTTCGAGCCTTTCAGATTCCAGTTCAAGAACTTTTCCACCCATAATCTCACCTATTCCTTTCCGGACTGTTTTTTCATTCCTACATATATAGTCCGCTATTTTTATGATCAGTTTATTTAAATTCATGTATAAAGCCGTCTTATCTGCTCCTGAAAGTTCTCTTTCCAGATTTATCCGGATTTCCTCATAGTCATTTAGCAAACTCTGGAACATTTCCGGATTCTCACTCATTTCATGAATATCCTTTTCATATCGCATAATATAAAACGGCAGAAGCATCAGTAAATTTTTTTCAAAAATACTGTTTCTCGTATATGTCTCCAATTTCATTGTCGGAACCCAATAATGTACTATTTTCTCATCCGAAAGTACCATCTCTATCTCCAGAAAATCCGGCGTATTCTTTCCGCTTCTCAAATATAATACGCAGGACTTTGGAAAATCCATCCTGTATTTGCGTCCCTGTTTCTGTGCATTTTCAATTGCTATGGAGAAATCATATTCTATCATACGAATTGCCATAGTTGTATCGTCTACGCTTTGACAGTGAATTAAAAACTTTATCCTCACACGACTGAAGTCGCGTGCTTCCAGACGCTTTAGGCGTCAGACTAAATATCGGCGGATACGCCTGTAAC
>ERZ857775.4440-NODE-4440-length-10113-cov-8.004474_pt1 | contig 10113 bp, 8 predicted proteins | sample MGYA00519698_ERZ857775 | MGnify/ENA primary metagenome ERZ857775 (study PRJEB31778, sample SAMEA3449363) | human gut metagenome | biome: human gut; feature: human-associated habitat; material: faeces | place: United Kingdom | collected 2010/2012 ...
GGAGGAGTGGACCCACAAGAAGTCTGTGGCCGATCTGGCCGGGGCCATGTCCCTGCATGTAGACCAGGTCTGGCTCCAGACCGGCGGCACCGAGGTACTGACCCCCATCGACGCCGTCCGGGCCGGGGACCGCATCGTCATCCGCACCGGCAGCGTGATCCCCCTGGACGGCCGGGTGTCCGATGGCGAGGCCATGGTGAACCAGTCCTCCATGACCGGCGAGTCCATGCCCGTGGCCAAGCGGCCCGGCAGCTATGTATACGCCGGGACCGTGGTGGAGGAGGGCCAGTGCGTGGTCTGCGTGGAAAAGGCCTCCGGCGGCGGGCGGTATGACCGCATCGTCCGCATGATCGAGGAATCAGAAAAGCTGAAATCCACCGCTGAGGACAAGGCGTCCCGCATGGCGGACAGGCTGGTTCCCTATACGCTGGGCGGCACGGCTGTGACCTATCTGCTGACCCGCGATGTGACCAAGATGCTGGCCGTTTTGATGGTGGACTTCTCCTGCGCGCTGAAGCTGGCGATCCCTGTCGCGGTGCTGTCTGCCATGCGGGAGAGCAGCGGGCATCACATTTCCGTCAAGGGCGGGCGTTTTCTGGAGGCTGTGGCCAAGGCGGATACCATTGTGTTCGACAAGACCGGCACACTGACCTACGCCACGCCGAAGGTGGCGCAGATCGTTCCCTTCGGCGGACACCGGGAAGCGGATATGCTCCGCCTCGCCGCCTGTCTGGAGGAGCATTTCCCCCACTCCATGGCCAACGCCGTGGTGCGTGCCGCCAAAGAGCGCGGCATTTCCCATGAGGAGATGCACTCCGAGGTGGAGTACATCGTGGCCCACGGCATTGCCAGCCGGGTCAGCGGCGAGCGGGTGGTCATCGGCAGCTACCACTTCGTCTTTGAGGACGAGCACTGCATCATCCCCGCCGACGAGCAGGAGAAGTTCGACTCCCTCGCCCCGGAGTATTCTCACCTGTACATGGCTGTCTCCGGCCAGCTGGTCGGCGTCATCTGCATCGCCGACCCCCTGCGCCCGGAAGCCGCTTCCGTCCTGCACCAGCTGCACAAGCTGGGCATCCGGAACACCGTGATGATGACCGGTGACAGCTACCGCACCGCCGAGGCCATTGCCAAGCAGGTGGGCGTGGACCAGTTCTACGCCGAGGTTTTGCCGGAGGACAAAGCCAACTTCGTCCAGAAGGAAAAGGCTGCGGGCCACACCGTCGTCATGATCGGCGACGGCATCAACGACTCCCCCGCCCTCTCCGCCGCCGACATCGGCATTGCCATCAACTCCGGTGCTGCCATCGCCCGCGAGATCGCGGATGTGACCATCAAGGCCGACAGCCTTGAAGAACTGGTCTTCCTCAAGACGGTAGCCAACGCCCTGCAGCACCGGGTCAGCGCAAACTACCGCTTCGTGCTGAGCTTCAACTCCACCCTCATCCTTTTGGGTGCGCTGGGCATCCTGCAGCCCGCTGCTTCGGCCATGCTGCACAATCTCTCCACCCTCGGCATCAGCCTCAAGAGCATGACGAATCTGGTGCAGATGCCCTCTTCCGTGCCGCAGATCGCGAAATAAGATCTCTTCCCCCAAAACGCCGAAAGCCCCCTGCACATACCGCGTGCAGGGGGCTTTCTTTCTATGCTTTCTCCGGGGGAAGAAATTACAGGATGTCGATGTACTCGCCGGCCAGCGCTTTATTCATGCTGCGGACGGCGCAGAACTTGCCGCACATGGAGCAGGTGTCGCTGTGGTCGTCTTCGGGCAGACGGGCATCGCGGATGGCCTTGGCGGTCTCCGGGTCGATGGCACAGGCGAACTGTGCGTCCCAGTCCAGCACGCGGCGGGCGTCGCCCATCTTGTCGTCGATGTCGCGGGCGTGGGGGATGCCCTTGGCGATGTCGGCGGCGTGGGCCGCGATCTTCGAGGCCACGATGCCCTGCTTCACGTCGTCCACGTTGGGCAGAGCCAGATGCTCCGCCGGGGTGACATAGCACAGGAAGGCGGCACCGCTGGCGGCAGCCACGGCACCGCCGATGGCGGCGGTGATGTGGTCATAGCCGGGGGCGATGTCGGTGACGAGGGGTCCCAGCACGTAGAACGGGGCGCCCATGCAGATGCTCTTCTGCACCTCCATGTTGGCGGCGACCTGATTCAGGGGCACATGGCCGGGGCCTTCCACCATGACCTGCACGTTGTGGGCCCAAGCCCGCTTGGTCAGCTCGCCCAGACGGACCAGCTCCTCGATCTGGCAGACATCGGTGGCGTCGGCCAAGCAGCCGGGGCGGCAGGCGTCGCCCAGCGAGATGGTCACATCGTGCTCTTCGCAGATGTCCAGAATTTCATCGAAGTGCTCATAGAACGGGTTCTCGTTGCCGGTCATGCACATCCATGCGAAGACCAGCGAGCCGCCGCGGCTGACGATGTTCATCTTCCGCTTGTGCTTGCGGATCTGGTCGATGGTCTTGCGGGTGATGCCACAGTGGAGGGTGACGAAATCCACACCGTCCTCCGCGTGGAGGCGGACCACGTCGATGAAGTCCTGTGCGGTCAGGGTGGCGAGGTCGCGCTGGTAGTGGATGACCGAGTCATACACCGGCACGGTGCCGATCATCACCGGGCACTCGTGGGTCAGCTTCTGGCGGAAGGGCTGGGTGTTGCCGTGGCTGGACAGGTCCATGATGGCCTCAGCGCCCATGTTCACGGCGCTCATGACCTTCTGCATCTCGATGTTGTAATCCTTGCAGTCGCGGGAGACGCCGAGGTTGACGTTGATCTTGGTGCGCAGCATGCTGCCGATGCCCTCCGGGTTCAGGCAGGTGTGGTGCTTGTTGGCGGGGATGGCGACCTTGCCCTCGGAGACGAGCTGCCGGATCTCTTCGGTGGTGCGGTACTCCTTCTTGGCGACGATCTCCATCTCCTTGGTGACGATGCCCTTGCGGGCGGCGTCCATCTGGGTGGTGTAGGTTTGCATAGTCAGTTCCTCCAGTTTGGTCTAAAATACTCTCTACCATTTATATACAGAGGGGCCGGATATTTCAGATGATACTGGATTCCGGCGCCTCCGCAAAACAACATTGCGGTCTTCATGAAAATCTCCTTGCATGAGTTTTCTAACGCGGCCGAAGGTGGTGCCCCCGGTCGGCCGCGACTCCCTCAGTCTGCTTCGCAGACAGCCCCCTCAAAGAGGGGGCCTTTCAGCCTCCCTCCCAGAGGGAGGTGGCATCGCGCAGCGATGACGGAAGGAGTTATAGCATCTCCGCTAACTTCCTCAATTCCCTGCACTCCTCTTCAATATCCTCCGCCGCGAAGATGGCGCTGACCAACGCAACGCCCGCTTCGCCGCAGTGGGCGAGGGAGAGCAGGTTCTGTTTGCTGATGCCGCCGATGGCCACGACCGGCACGGGGACGGCGGCGCAGATGGCCCGCAGCGTCTCCTTGGGCAGGGCGGTGACGTTCGTTTTCGTGGTGGTGGCGAACATCGCGCCGCAGCCGAGGTAATCCGCCCCGGCCGCCACCGCGGCCTTGGCTTCGGCAACGTTATGGGCCGACACGCCGATGATGGCGTCGGGGCCGAGGATGCGCCGCGCCTCTGCGGGGTCCATATCCTCCTGCCCCAGATGCACCCCGTCCGCGCCGCACTGGGCCGCCAGCGCCACGTTATCGTTCAGGATAAAGGGCACGCGGTACTGTTTGCACAGGGCGGAGATCTCCCGCGCTTCCGCCAGAACAGACGAATCCGCGAGGTTTTTCTCCCGCAGCTGCACACAGGTCGCGCCACCCTTGAGGGCCGCTTCGACCTGCTGGGGCAGGGTGAGTTTCCCGACCCATGCGCGGTCGGTAACGGCGTAAAGCCGCAGCATCTCAGCAGTACAGTTCATAGTTTGCTCCTTGGTCCAGCTCTTCGCCGGTCATGTTGGAAACAGCGTCCATCAGGCGGATGCGCAGCGTGCCGGTGCCCGCGCCCCCGGTCAGGGAGGCGGCGGCCCGCTCCCCGCACAGACCCATCATGCAGACGGCGGCAGCGGCAGCTTCCAGCGGCGCTTCGGGGTTTGCCCCCACGAAGGCCGCCGCCAGCACCGACAGCATACAGCCGGTGCCGGTGACTTGGCGCAGCAGCGGGGTGCCGCTGCGGATGCCGTAGGCCGTGGTGCCGTCCGTTACGATGTCCTCGGCCCCCGTCACCGCCACGATGCAGTGGTGGGCGGCGGCGAAGCGCCCCGCCAGCGGCAGCAGTGTTTCCAGCTCCGGGGCCTTGCCCGCATCCACCCCGCGGGAGATGAGGCTCTGGCCGCTCAGGGTCTGCAATTCCGAAGCGTTGCAGCGCAGCACCGTCAGGGGAATGTCCTGCAAAAGCTTTTGGGCGATCTCCTGCCGGTAGGCGGACGCGCCCACGCCAACGGGGTCAAAGACCACGGGCAGGCCCAGCTCAGCGGCCTTGCTCCCCGCCAAGAACATGGCGTCGGCCTTGCGGGGGTTCGGGGTGCCAAGGCTCAGGCAGAGCGCCCGGCTCAGGGCCGTGATCTCCCGGACCTCCTCCGGGGCATCCGCCATGATGGGCGAGGCCCCTGCCGCCAGCACGATGTTGGCACAGTCGTTGGCCGTGACGAGGTTCGAGATGCAGTGGACGAGAGGGGAGGCTTGCCGCACCCGGTCCAGCCGCTTTCCAAACGCAGTTTCCACAACGGCCTCCTCAGCTCAGGCTGGTCTGCATCGAGTGCAGAGCGCCGGAGCGCTGCAGCGCCGCCAGCAGCACGCCCGCGATGACCGCGCCGCCCGCCGTGGAGACGAGGAAGGGCACGATGTAGGCGTAGAACGCAATGTCGCCCGCGCTCTTGCCCATCAGCAGGATGGCGACGGGGTAGGCGCACAGGCCGCCGAGGATGGAGGTGCCGAACACCTCACCCACCAGCGTGGGCAGCAGCTTCTGGGTCTTGTGGTAGACGACGCCGCACAGCAGCGCGCCGAACATGCTGCCGGGGAAGGCCATCAGGCTGCCCAGACCCAGCAGGTTGCGCAGCAGCGAGGCCACAAAGGCCACGCCGAGGCCCCAGTAGGGCCCCAGCAGCACCGCGCACAGGATGTTGACCATGTGCTGCACCGGCGCGCACTTGCTGCCGAAGATGGGGAAGCTGAACACGCTGCCCACCACAGCAAGCGCACACAGCATTCCGGCCAGAGCCAGTTTTTTCACCGAGAGATTTTTCATGGGGATCGCTCCTTTCGATTTTCCGGCAACAAAAAACAGGAGTTCCCGCTGCGGAAACTCCTGTAAAAACTCATACACCCTATGACTTCCTACGGCGGCATTATCCGCATCAGGTAAAAGGGTCGAAGTTCGGGTACTTCCTCTCAGCCCGCGTCACGAGCTCCCCTGTATTTTGTTGTCGGGTGTATTCTACACCATTCGGGCTGAAATTGCAAGAGGGAGTTTCCATTCGGGGGGAAACTGTGCTATACTGGGCGGTAGAATTACTCCCCCAGCCCCCTCTGGGAGAGGGCCTAGGCTCCCTCTTTGAGGGAGCTGGCACGGCGGATGCCGTGGCTGAGGGAGTTGATACCACAACAAAGGAGATTTGGTTTATGGGTCTTGTAAAAGCAGCAATCAGCGCAGCTTCCGGCGTGATGGCCGACCAGTGGAAGGAATATTTTTACTGCGACGCCCTCCCCGCGGACGTGCTGGCCGTCAAAGGCCAGAAGCGCACGGACCGCCGTTCCTCCAACAAGCACGGCAGTGAGAACATCATCTCCGACGGCTCCATCGTGGCCGTGGCCGACGGCCAGTGTGCCCTGATCGTGGAGCAGGGCAAGGTGGTGGAGCTGTGCGCCGAGCCGGGCGAGTACACCTACAGCACCGGCACCCAGCCCTCCCTGCTCAGCGGCGGGCTGAAGAACATCGACAGCGTGTTTGCCGAGCTGGGCAAGCGATTCAGCTTTGGCGGGCAGGTCGGTTCCGACCAGCGCATCTACTATATCAATACCCGGGAGCTCACCGGCAACAAGTACGGCACCCCCAACCCGGTGCCTTTCCGGGTGGTGGACCAGCGCGCCGGCATCGACATTGACATCGGCATCCGGTGCTTCGGCGAATACAGCTACCGGGTGGTCAACCCCATCCTGTTTTACACCAATGTCTGCGGCAATGTGGAAAACGCCTACACCCGCGACGCGCTGGACGGCCAGCTCAAGACCGAGCTGATGACCGCCCTGCAGCCCGCCTTTGCCCGGATCAGCGAGCAGGGCATCCGCTACTCCGCCCTGCCCGGCCACACCGCCGAGCTGGCCGAGGCCCTGAATCAGGAGCTGAGCGCCAAGTGGAGCAGGCTGCGCGGCATCGAGATCGTCTCTCTGGGCGTTTCCGGTGTCAAGGCCAGCGAAGAGGACGAGCAGATGATCAAGGAGCTGCAGCGCAGTGCGGCCTTTATGGACCCCACCCGCGCCGCCGCGCATCTGGTGGGCGCACAGGCCTCTGCCATGCAGGCTGCCGCCTCCAACACCGCCGCCGGCCCCGCCATGGCCTTTATGGGGATGAACCAGGCCGCTACAGCGGGCGGTGTCAACGCCCGGGATCTCTACCAGATGGGCGGCCAGCAGACTGCCGCGCAGCCTCAGGCCGCACCGGCCGCTGGCTGGACCTGCAGCTGCGGCCACACCGGCAACACGGGCAAGTTCTGTGCCGAATGCGGCAAGCCCCGGCCCGAAGCCCCGGCTGTCTGGGTGTGCAGCTGCGGTGCAAAGAACAGCGGCAAGTTCTGCTCGGAGTGCGGCAGACCCCGGCCCGCCGCCAAGTGCGCCAACTGCGGCTTTGTGCCTGCCGACCCGGCCAACCCGCCCAAGTTCTGCCCCGAGTGCGGCAAGCCCTTTGGGGCCTGAGAGGGGTCTGACGCATGGCTGAAAAGACAACGAATTATCAGTGCCCGGCCTGTACCGGCCCCCTGCACTACGATGGTGCCAGCGGCAAGCTGGTCTGCGATTACTGCGGCTCGGCCTACGACGTAAAGGACATCGAGGCCCGATACGCCAAAAAGCAGGCCGCTGCCGACACTGCCGCCGAGGGCGACGCCAAAAAAGCCGCCCGCCTGCCCCGGCAGGACAGCCCGGTGTGGAGCGAGGCCGAGGCGGAGGGCCTGAACAGCTACTCCTGCCCCACCTGCGGGGCCGAGCTGGTCTGTGACGAGACCACCGCCGCCACCACCTGCCCCTACTGCGGCAACCCCACGGTGCTGGGCGGCAAGCTCTCCGGCAAGCTGAAGCCGGAGTACATCCTGCCCTTCAAGCTGGACAAAAAGACCGCCATTGCCCAGCTGACCAGATATTACAAGGGCAAGGCCTTCCTGCCCAAGGCGTTCAAGAGCCAGAACCACATCGCGGAGATCCAGGGCGTATATGTCCCCTTCTGGCTCTACGATGCCAAGGCCGACGCGCGCGGCCGGTACGAGGGCCAGAACTCCGAGAGCCACCGCGAGGGCGATTACATGGTGACCACCACCCAGCACTACGATGTGCGCCGCGAGGGCTCGGCCGCCTTTACCAAGGTGCCGGTGGATGGCTCCAGCAAGATGCCCAACACCCACATGGATGCCATTGAGCCCTTTGATTACGGTGACCTGAAGCCCTTCTCCACGGCCTACTTGCCCGGCTATCTGGCCGACCGGTATGACGAGGATGCCGATGCCTGTGCCGAGCGCGCCTACCGCCGGATGTACAACTCCACGGCCGATGCGCTCCACGCCACCACCGGCGGCTACAGCGAGATCCACCCCATTTCCGAGAACATCAACGTGGATATGACCCACGCCCACTACGCCCTGCTGCCGGTCTGGATGCTCCACACCCGGTGGAAGGACAAGGACTTCCTGTTCGCCATGAACGGGCAGACCGGGCGGCTCATCGGTGACCTGCCGGTGGACAAGAGCCGGGTGGCCGCGTGGTTTGCGGGCATCAGCCTGCCCCTGATGGCAGTGCTGGCGTTCCTGCTGTTGTTATAAGGGGGTGGCAGAATGAAACACACTGCAAAACGCTTTGCCGCCCTGCTGGCCGCTCTGGTGCTGGCGCTCTGCCTGAGCATCCCCGCCTTTGCCGCCGCACCGCTGGTGCGGGACGAGATGGGCCTGTTCGATGCGGATACTTACAGCCAGCTGGAAGCTTCCGCCGAAGCCGCCAGCGACGGCCACGACTGCGACGTATATTTTCTGGTGGTGGACAGCATCGGCGATGCCGACCAGCGCCAGTACGCCAAAGATTACTACCTTGCCAACGGTCTGGGCAGCGGCTCTGAACAGAGCGGCATCCTCTTCCTGCTGGCAGTCGGCTCCCGCAAGTATGTCACCATCACCTACGGCGGCGGCGTGACAGCCTTTACCGATTACCGCATCGAGCAGATCGAAGATGCCGTTGTTCCCTATCTCTCGGACAACGACTGGGCCGAGGCCGCCTCCGAGTACCTCTCCATGTGCGCCGACACGCTGGATTTCTACGCTGAACACGGCGAACCGCTGGATGTTGACAACGACACCAGCGGCTGGCCCATCCTGCTCCTCATCGTCATCGGCGTTCCCATGATCATTGCCGGTATCGTCTGCGGCGTGCTGTACAGCCAGATGAAAACAGCCCGGCTCAAGACCGAGGCCAACGATTACATCGGCGCAGGCTTAAAGCTGCGGGTGCAGGTGGACAACTACACCCACACCGACCGTGTGCAGGTCTACGACCCGCCCCACGAGGAGAGCAGCAGCTCCGGCGGCTCCTCCGTGGACAGCGACGGCTTTGGCGGCTCCTCCGGCGGCTCGTTCTGAGCGCCCTTTTCTCCAGCAATAAACCACCGGTTCTGCCGGTGGTTTTCGCTTGTTTTTATTTCCGTATAACATGCAAAAGAAAGGAAACCCAACGAATGTCAAAGAAGATCACCGCCCTGATCCCCGGAGCCGCGCTGGCACTGGGCATCGCCTGCATCGCCAAGTGGCTGGAAACGCTGGAAAGCAGCGCCGGGCTCCACCTCATTGGCGCATCGGTCATCGCCCTGTTTATCGGCATGGCCATCAATGCGTTTTTCCAGCCCAATAAAACAACCGCGCCGGGCATCAAATTCACCTCTAAGAAGGTCCTGAAATTCGCCATCGTCCTTCTGGGTGCCAGCCTGAACATCCGCACCGTGCTGACCGTGGGCCGTTTTTCGCTGACGGTCATGCTCTTCACCCTGGCCACCTGCTTTGGGCTGGGCGCGCTGATCGGCAGAGCGCTCGGGCTCAACTGGAAAACCAGCAGCCTGATCAACGCCGGAACCGGCATCTGCGGTGGCTCTGCCATTGCCGCCATTGCACCGGTGATCGAGGCCGATGACATGGATATCGCCTACGGTATGTCCGCCACCTTCCTGTTCGATACGGTGATGATCGTTGTGTTCCCGCTCCTTGGCCGGTGGCTTGGGCTTTCCGATGCCGCATTCGGTCTCTGGGCCGGTACGGCGGTCAATGATACTTCGAGCGTTGTAGCCACCGGTTACGCTTTCAGTGAAGCAGCCGGTGACTTTGCAACGATGGTCAAGCTGACCCGCACGCTGGCGATCATTCCGGCTGTTCTGGTCTTTGCCGCCATCAACCTGCACCTGAAAAAGAAAGAGAGTGCTCAGGCCAACGGTGTCAAGGTGCGCATCCGTTCCATTTTCCCCTGGTTCATCCTTGCGTTCCTTGCCATGTCCCTGCTGACCAGTCTGGGCCTTCTGCCCGCCGGGCTGGTTTCCGGCCTGAAGACCATCAGCAAGTTTCTGATGGTCGCGGCTCTGGCGGCCATTGGTCTGAACACGAACTTTAAATCACTCTGCCGTTCCGGCGCAAAGCCCATGCTGCACGGCTTCATCATCTCCACATTGGTCGTTCTGGTCGCCATTGGCGTTGAGTACATGATCGGCATTGCACCCTACGGCACACTGTAACGCTCCTGCCAGCTGAATTTTCCCACAAAGAAAGAGCAGTGCTCTCCAATGGGTCCACCCACCGGAAACACTGCTCTTTTATTGTTCCGCTTTGCTCCACAAACGCGAACTTGTCGGGGCGAGGCCCCTCCATCTTGCTACGCAAGACCGTTCTGTCGCTTAAAAGCCCCACTGGGGC
>ERZ857775.4444-NODE-4444-length-10105-cov-7.579602_pt1 | contig 10105 bp, 6 predicted proteins | sample MGYA00519698_ERZ857775 | MGnify/ENA primary metagenome ERZ857775 (study PRJEB31778, sample SAMEA3449363) | human gut metagenome | biome: human gut; feature: human-associated habitat; material: faeces | place: United Kingdom | collected 2010/2012 ...
GCGACAAGATCGGCCGCAAGATGTCCAAGCAGCTGGGCAACTCGCCCGACCCGCTGGACCTGATTGCCCAGTACGGCGCCGACGGCGTGCGTATGGCGATGCTCATCTCCTCGTCGGCCGGCAACGACGTGATGTTCGACGAAGCGCTGTGCGAGCAGGGCCGCAACTTCGGCAACAAGATATGGAACGCCTACAGGCTGGTGAACGGCTGGTCGGCGGACGACAAGGCCGCGCAGGACGACAACAACCGGCTGGCGGTCGAATGGTTCCGCCAGACGCTGGGCCGCGCACTGCGCCAGATCGACGAGGACTTCAGGTCGTACCGCATTTCGGAGGCGTTCATGACGGCCTACAAGCTCTTCTGGGACGACTTCAGCGGTCTCTACCTCGAAATGGTGAAACCCGCCTACGGACAGCCCGTCGATGCGGAGACGTTCGCCGCGACGTGCGGATTCTTCGACGAACTGATGCGCGTGCTGCACCCCTTCATGCCGTTCGTGACGGAGGAGATCTGGCAGGACCTCGCGCCCCGCAAAGAGGGCGAGTCGATCTGCACGGCCCCCATGCCGCAGCCGGTCGAAGCCGACGAGCGCCTGCTGGCCCGGTTCGAGCTGGCCAAGGAGGCGATCTCCTCGGTGCGCAACATACGCAACCAGAAGAACCTGCCGCAGAAGGAAGCGCTGACGCTCAAGGTGATCGCCGACGAGAACTACCCCGCCGAATACGCTCCCGTGATGCGGAAGATGGCCAACCTGACGGCCGTCGAAACCGTGACGGAGAAAGACCCCGCGGCAGCGGCGTTCATCGTCAAGACGACCCAGTATTTCGTGCCGATGGCGGGCAAGATCGACGTCGAAGCCGAAATCGGGAAACTGACGGAGAGTCTCGCCTACTACGAGGGATTCCTCGCAAGCGTCATGAAGAAGCTCTCGAACGAGCGCTTCGTGCAGTCGGCGCCTGAAAAGGTGGTCATGAACGAGCGCGCCAAGCAGGCGGACGCAGAAGCGAAAATCGCGGCCATCAGGGAGCAGCTGGCGGCGCTGAAATAATCCGGCGTGGCACAAATCACCATATACACCGACGGCTCGGCCTTGGGGAATCCCGGACCGGGCGGTTACGGCGCGGTGCTGCTTTCGGGCCCTCACCGCAAGGAGCTTTCGCAGGGATTCCGCCTGACGACCAACAACCGCATGGAGCTGACGGCCGTCTGCGCGGCGCTCGAAGCGCTCAAGTTCGAGGGGTCGGACGTCACGGTCTATTCCGACTCGAAATACGTCGTGGACGCCGTGACGAAAGGCTGGGTGTTCGGCTGGGAGAAGAAACGGTTCGCCGGCAAGAAGAATCCCGACCTGTGGATGCGTTTCCTGCGCATATACCGACGCCACAACGTGCGGTTCGTATGGGTCAAGGGGCATGCCGATACGGTCGAGAACAACCGCTGCGACCAACTGGCCGTGGCCGCCGCCAACGACAAGGCGCATTTATCGGAAGACACTGGTTATGAACCGGAAGGGAGGTGAGCGGCAACGCCCGCCTCTTTTCCTTTTTCGGCCCTTATTTCTCCTAAACTTCGCACTTTTGACCCGCAGGGTCCGATTTTATCATTATTATTCCTATCTTTGTCCCGATTATCACATAACCTGCAAATAATCCGCCCGTAATGCTTAAAATATACATGAGGCTCTTGGGTTTCGCCCGACCCATCCAGAAGTACGCAATTCCCTATTTCTTCTACTCGCTGCTCTACGCGCTGTTCAACTCGCTCACGTTCCTGCTGATCATGCCGATCCTCAAGACGATGTTCGACGCCGACTACACGTTCGTATATGTAGAGAAACTTCCCCCGCTGGCCTTCAATCAGGAATACCTGACAGCCTTGTTCAACTTCACCTACTCGCATCTGTTCAACGAATACAACCCCGAAAACGTACTGCTCATGCTCGCCGTGGTGACCATTTTCGTGAGCCTGCTGAGCAACCTGTTCCGCTATCTGGGTTCGTGGACGGTGGAGAACATGCGCACCCGCACCCTGCAGCGCATGCGCAACGAGATGTTCTCGAAGGTGGTGGACATGCACGTCGGCTTTTTCAGCGACCAGCGCAAGGGCGACATCATTTCGAAAATCACCTCCGACGTCGGCGTGGTGCAGTTCTGCATCACCAACACCCTGCAGGTGGCTTTCCGCGAGCCGTTCCTCATCATCGGCTACACGGTGATGATGGTCGCCATATCGTGGGAGCTGGCCCTCTTCTCGGTGCTGTTTCTGCCCGTGGTGGCCCTCATCATCGGCAGCATCGTCAAACGCCTGCGCCACCCGGCCCGCACGAGCCAGCAGCGCATGGGCGAGCTGGTATCGACGCTCGACGAGTCCCTTTCGGGCATCAAGGTCATCAAGAGCTACAACGCCGTGGATTATATCAAGCAGAAGTTCTACGACCTGAACGCCGATCTGGCCCGGCTGACCCTCTCGATGGCGCGCCGCCAGCAGCTGGCTTCGCCGATGAGCGAATTCCTGGGCATCTCGGCCGTAGGCGTCATCCTGGTATTCGGAGGTTCGCTCGTATTCAAGGACGCGCTCAGCCCCGAAGGCTTCATCGCCTTCATCGCCATGTTCTCGCAGATAACGCGCCCGGTGCGCACGTTCATCGACCAGTTCTCCAACATCAACCAGGGTATCGCCGCCGGCGAACGCATCTTCTCGATCATCGACGCCCAGAGCGAAATCCAGGACAAGCCCGGGGCGATCGAACTCGACGGGCTGAAAGACAAGATCGAATTCCGGGACATCCACTTCTCGTACGACGGCAGCCGCGAGGTGATCGAAGGCATCTCGTTCGAGATCAAGCGCGGCGAGACCGTGGCCCTGGTAGGCCCTTCGGGCGGAGGCAAGTCGACCCTCAGCGAACTCATACCGCGTTTCTACGACGTGAAGGCGGGCGACATCCTGATCGACGGGGTCTCGGTGCGCGACTACACGCAGGACAGCCTGCGCGCCCACATGAGCGTCGTGGCACAGGACACCGTGCTTTTCAACGACACCATCGAAGGCAACATCGCCATGGGCAAGGCCGGGGCCACGCACGACGAGATCGTCGAGGCGGCCCGGATCGCCAATGCCGACTGCTTCATACAGGAAGCACCCGAAGGCTACCAGACCAACATCGGCGACCGGGGCGTCAAACTCTCGGGAGGCCAGCGCCAGCGGCTTTCGATCGCACGCGCCGTGCTGAAAAACCCCGAGATACTGATCCTCGACGAGGCCACCTCGGCCCTCGACACGGAGAGCGAAAAACTCGTGCAGGATGCCCTCAACAAGCTGCTCGTCGGCCGCACATCGGTGGTTATCGCCCACCGCCTGTCGACGATTCACAACGCCGACAAGATCATCGTCGTCGACCACGGCCGCGTGGCCGAGCAGGGCACCCACACCGAACTGCTCGCCAAGGGCGGCATCTACGCCAAGCTGATCGAATTGCAGTCGTTCGACTAAAAATGCCGGCATGTACCGATGAGAGGCGAGAAGGAGAAGATGCTGGCGGGCGAATGGTTCGACCCGCATGACGCGGAGCTGACGGCCGACCGCGACCGTGCCACGCGCCTGATGCATCGCCTCAACGTCGAATGCTGCGGCCACGGCGACGACTACCGCACCACACTCGGGGAATTGTGCCCCAACGTCCGCGGGTTCATCCGCGAACCTTTCCACTGCGACTACGGCTACAACATCCACATGGGCGAAGGTTCCTTCGTCAATTTCGACTGCGTTTTCCTCGACCTGGCACCGATACGCATCGGCTGCGGGACGCTCATAGGCCCCAAAGTGCAGCTGCTCACGGCGCACCATCCGTTCGACGCCGCGACACGCGGGACGGCCCTCGAAGCAGGCAAGCCCATCGTCATCGGCGACCACTGCTGGCTGGGCGGCGGAGTGATCGTATGCCCGGGCGTCACGATCGGCGACAGGGCGGTCGTCGGGGCCGGGTCGGTCGTCACACGAGATATCCCCGCGGATTCGGTCGCAGCAGGCAACCCTGCACGTATCATCCGCCCGCTCTAAATATCCCCAGACATCCCATTGCACCATGTTCACACCCGACACCCCTAATTTCCAATCCCTGATGCTCATGCTGGACGCCGCCCACATGGGTTGGTGGAAAGCGGATTTCCAGGCCGGCGAACTGCATGTCTCCGAATATATTGCCAAGCTGCTGGGGCTCGACGGCGACAAAGTCCGGATCGGGCAACTGACACACCTGGTTCGCGAAGACTACCGGATGCCGATCCACAACGAATTCATGGCGCTCAAGGTCGACAGCAAATTCGACAGGACGTTCCCGATCGAACTTCCCGAGGGCGAAGTCTGGCTCCACGCCCAGCTCGTCGGACGGCAGACCGACCCCGCAACGGGTACGCACCTTTTCGGCTACATGCAGCGCGTCCCCGTGCACGACCGGCGCGAAGCAGAAATCCTGACGCTCGAAAACAACTACCACACGGTCGTAAAGGAAAACAAGCATATGGACGTGCTGCTCGACCACCTGCCGATCGGATATTTCCGCATCCGGCTGCTTTACGACAGCGACGGACGCGCCATCGACTACCTTTTTCTCTCGGTCAACCGCGCGGCGCAGCAAATCGTGGGGATAGAACCGGACGCATATATAGGCAAGACGGCACGCGAGACCGGGCACCCCGTCGATGCCCATATCGACAAACTCGCGCACATCCGCCTCGGCAATTACAAGACCGACGAATGGTTCGCAAAAAAAACCAGGCGCCATTGCCGCAGTTTCCTGTACAATACGCCCAACGACGGAAGCGAGATTGTGATCCTGATCCTCGACATCACCGACGCCATAACGGCACACAAGGCACTGGACGAGCAGGAAAAACTGCTGCGCAACATCATCCAGAACGCCCCCGTCGGCATCGAGATCTACAACGACCGGGGACGGCTCATCGACATCAACACCTGCGACCTGGAGATGTTCGGGGTGAAAGATCCGGGCAAAATACGCGGGCTCAACCTGTTCGACAACCCTAATTTCCCGGAGGAGACGAAAATCCGCATCTAGCACGGCGAAAGTGCGGATTTCACCGCCCGTTACGAATTCGGAAAACTCGGCGGCTACTACGAAAGCACGCGCCCGGGGCATTTCGACTGGACGGGGCGCATACGCTGCCTGTACGACGACCGGGGCGAACTCACCCACTACCTGCTCATCAATATCGACAACACCGAGTTGCGGAAGATCCAGAACCGGGTTTCGGAGTTCGAAGCCCTGTTCCGCATCATCTCCGAATATGCCCAGGTAGGATATGCCAACTACAACCTCTACAACAAAGAGGGCTATGCGCAAAACGTATGGCTGCGCAACTACGGGGAGGCCGACTCGGCGCAGATCGTCGACGTGATCGGCAAATACCGCCACATCCACCCCGAAGACCGCAAGCCCCTGCTCGACCTGCTGACCCGCTTCTCCGCGGGTGAAGTGCAGTCGGCAACGGCCATCTGCCGCGTGCAGCACGACGACGGACGGAAAACATGGATCAAAACCCACCTCATCTGCCGGGACTACCGCCCCGGCGAACAGGTCATCGACATGCTGGGGATCAATTACGACATCACGGCACTCAAGCAGACCGAACAGGAGCTGATCGCCGCCAAGGAGCGCGCCGAAGAGTCCAACAAGCTCAAATCGGCCTTCCTGGCCAACATGAGCCACGAAATTCGCACGCCGCTCAACGCGATCGTAGGCTTTTCGGAACTGATGGCTACGGAGGCCGATCCCGACCAGCGCAAAGAATTCGCCGACCTGATCCTGGTAAATAACACCCTGTTGTTGCAAATCATCTCCGACGTACTCGACCTGGCCCGGATCGAATCGGGACGCATAGAGATCGTCCGTACGAAATTCGACGCCCGCGATTTATGCCGCGAGGTGGCCGAGACATTCCGCCTGCAAGTCGCCGAAGGGGTCGTCCTGCGGCTGGAAGACAGCCTGCCCCGGCTCCAGCTCGAGGATTACAAGCAGGGACTGCACCAGATACTCGGCAATTTCGTACGCAATGCCGTGAAATTCACGACAAAAGGTTCGATAACGATCGGGTTCTCGCAACGCCCCGGATGGGTACGGTTCTACGTCCGCGATACGGGCATCGGCATCCCCGAGGAGGAACGCGCCAAGATTTTCGACCGGTTCTACAAGGTCGACACCTTCACGCAGGGCACCGGGCTCGGGCTGCCGATCTGCAAGAACATCGCCGAACAGCTCGGCGGCCGTATCGGCGTCGATTCCGCCGTCGGCGCGGGGTCGTGCTTCTGGGTCGAAATCCCGGCCGGAAAATAGCCCGCTCCGGGCAGATGCCGCCACGGACGGAATAGGTGCAATTTTGCACGCTTTTCAAATCTTTTTTATATCTTTGCAAGTTGTCGGAAAAAGAGGAATCTTTCCGGCACTTCCGGCCATGCCGGCGTACGACCCCGAACGAAATAAAAAACACATATACCATGAAATTCAATGAGTATAAAGGCCTCGACCTGGCCCAGATAGCCGCCGACGTGCTCGGCGAATGGGACGCCCGCGACACATTCCACAAGAGCATCACCACGCGCGAGGGGCACCCCGCGTTCGTATTCTACGAAGGCCCCCCGTCGGCCAACGGGATGCCCGGCATCCACCATGTCATGGCCCGCACGATCAAGGACGTCTTTTGCCGCTACAAGACACAGCAAGGGTATCTCGTGCACCGCAAGGCGGGCTGGGACACGCACGGGCTTCCCGTGGAGCTGGGCGTCGAAAAGAAGCTCGGCATCACCAAGGAAGACATCGGCAGGAAGATTTCGATCGAGGAGTACAACCGCACCTGCCGCGAGGCCGTCATGGAGTTCACGGGGGCATGGGAAGACCTGACCCGCAAGATGGGGTACTGGGTCAACATGGACGATCCGTACATCACCTACGACAACAAATACATCGAGACCCTGTGGTGGCTGCTCAAACAGCTTTTCGACAAGGGGCTGCTCTATAAGGGCTATACGATCCAGCCCTACTCGCCGGCTGCGGGCACGGGGCTTTCGACGCACGAGCTGAACCAGCCGGGCTGCTACCGCGACGTGAAGGACACGACGTGCACGGCGCAGTTCAGGATCATCCGCGACGCGAAAAGCGAAAAGCTCTTCGGCGACGCCGAAGGGCCGCTCTATTTCCTGGCGTGGACGACCACGCCGTGGACCTTGCCTTCGAACACCGCGCTGGCCGTAGGCCCCGCGATCGAATACGTGAAGGTCAAATGCCGCAACCCCTATACCGACGAACCCCAGACGGTCATCCTCGCCAAGGACCTCGTCGCATCGTACTTCACCAAGAAGATTGAGGGAAGCTACCAGATCACGGGCGAAAGCTGGATGGGGCCCGAACTGGAGGGGATCCGTTACGAGCAGCTGATCCCCTGGGTAAAGCCGACGGGCGACGCGTTCCGCGTGATCGTGGGCGACTACGTGACCACATCGGACGGTACGGGCATCGTGCACATCGCACCGACGTTCGGCGCCGACGACGACCGTGTGGCCAAGGCCGCAGGCATCGCCCCGCTGTTCATGGTCGACAAAGCCGGCAAAAACCAGCCGATGGTCGACAAGCAGGGCAAGTTCTTCGTACTCGAAGACCTCGACCCGGAATTCGTAAAAAACAACATCGACGTCGAAAAATACAAGGAGTATGCGGGCCGCTACGTCAAGAACGCCTACGACCCGGAGATCGCCTGCGATGTCGAGACAACGCTCGACATCGACCTGGCCGTGATGCTGAAAGCCCAGAACAAGGCATTCAAGATCGAAAAGCATACCCACTCCTACCCCCACTGCTGGCGTACGGACAAGCCGGTGCTCTACTACCCGCTCGATTCGTGGTTCATCCGCACCACGGCGCTGCGCGAGCGGATGATCGAGCTGAACAAGACGATCCGATGGAAACCCGAATCGACCGGGACAGGCCGTTTCGGCAAATGGCTCGAAGGGCTGGTGGACTGGAACCTTTCGCGCTCGCGCTTCTGGGGCACACCGCTGCCGGTATGGGCTACGGAGGATTATTCGGAACTGAAGTGCATCGGTTCGATCAGGGAGCTGATGGATGAGATCGAAAAGTCGATCGCCGCGGGCTTCATGAAGGAGAACCCCTACAAGAATTTCAAGGTCGGCGACATGTCGAAGGAGAACTACTCGACCCGCAATATCGACCTGCACCGCCCCTATGTGGACAATATCGTACTCGTGTCGTCGAAAGGCGAGCCGATGAAGCGCGAAAGCGACCTGATCGACGTGTGGTTCGACTCGGGTGCCATGCCGTACGCGCAGCTGCACTATCCGTTCGAGAACGGCGGCGACTATTTCAAGTCGGTCTACCCGGCCGATTTCATCGCCGAGGGCGTCGACCAGACGCGCGGCTGGTTCTTCACGCTGCATGCCATCGCCTCGATGCTCTTCGACTCGGTAGCCTTTAAAAACATTATTTCGAACGGGCTGGTGCTGGACAAAAACGGCAACAAGATGTCGAAGCGCCTGGGCAACGGCGTCGACCCGTTCGAGGTTCTCGCAACCTACGGGGCCGACGCCACGCGCTGGTATATGATCTCCAACTCGCAGCCGTGGGACAACCTCAAATTCGACCGGGACGGCGTGGACGAAGTACGCCGCAAGTTCTTCGGGACGCTCTATAACACCTACTCGTTCTTCGCGCTCTACGCCAATGTGGACGGATTTACGGGCAAGGAGCCGGAAGTTCCCGTCGAAAAGCGCCCGGAGATCGACCGCTGGATCATTTCGTTGCTCAATACGCTCGTCAAGGAAGTAACCCGCTCGCTCGAGGATTACGACCCGACCCCGGCGGCACGCGCCATCCAGGAGTTCGTGGGAGAAAACCTCTCGAACTGGTACGTGCGCCTGAACCGCAAGCGTTTCTGGGGCGGCGGTATGAACGACGACAAACTGGCGGCCTACCAGACGCTCTACACCTGCCTGGAGACCGTTTCGATGCTCGCGGCACCGTTCGCACCTTTCATCACCGACCGTATCTTCCGCGACCTGAATGCCGTCAGCGGCCGCCACGCGGACGAGTCGGTACACCTCTCGACTTTTCCGAAGGCCGACGAAAAGCTGATCGACACCGACCTGGAAGAGATGATGTCCCTGGCACAGCGCGTATCGTCAATGGTGCTCGCCCTGCGCCGCAAAGTGTCGATCAAGGTGCGCCAGCCGCTGACCAAAATCCTGATCCCGGTGCTCGACCCCGCGACGGCGGAGCATATTTCGGCCGTGAAGAACCTCATTATGAACGAGGTCAACGTGAAGGAGATCGAGCTGATCGAAAAGACCACGGGGCTGATTACCAAACGCATCAAGCCCAACTTCAAGACCCTCGGGCCGCGTTACGGCAAGTGGATGAAGCAGATCGCCGCCCTCGTCGCGGAGTTCTCGCAGGAACGTATCGCCGAGGTGGAGGCCGCGCCGGAAACGGTGCTCGACCTCGGAGCGGAGCGGATCACCGTGACGCCCGCCGACTTCGAGATCACCTCGGAAGACATGCCCGGATGGCTCGTCGCCTCGGAGGGAAAACTCACCGTGGCGCTCGACATTACCGTCACCGAGGAGCTGAAAGCCGAAGGTGTGGCACGCGAGTTGATAAACCGCATCCAGAATATCCGCAAGGATTCGGGATTCGAAGTGACGGACAAGATCCGGGTCGAGATCGAGCAGAAGGAGCTCGTGGCCGACGCCGTCGCCAAATACGCCGGTTACATCGCATCGCAGACGCTGGCCGTCGAGGTCAAGACCGCGGCACAACCTGCGGGCGGAGTGATCGTCGATTCGGATGTCGATGACGAGCCGGTACGGATCGCCGTAACGCGGATTTAGCCCGTCCGGAACGTCTCCAAGTCCCTTTTTCGGTGAATTTGGAACGGCAAGCGTTTCATGCTGAGCACGATGCGCGGGTATGTCCGGGCGGAATCGTATAATGAGATGTAAAATTTGGTATTTACGAAAAAAATAGTTAATTTTACATAAAACCTAATTAAGGAGAAGACGACTATGGCAGACGAAAGAACC
>ERZ857775.4456-NODE-4456-length-10064-cov-6.871616_pt1 | contig 10064 bp, 7 predicted proteins | sample MGYA00519698_ERZ857775 | MGnify/ENA primary metagenome ERZ857775 (study PRJEB31778, sample SAMEA3449363) | human gut metagenome | biome: human gut; feature: human-associated habitat; material: faeces | place: United Kingdom | collected 2010/2012 ...
CGTCAGGCTGGCTGATATTGGCTGCCTGCATAATTTTGTTTACTTCGTCAGCGGTAACTTTTACCGGCTCTGGTTGTGCGGTCGTGTCAGATGCACCAGTATTTTGTTGTGAACCTGAGTATGTACTGTTTTTGCGGGCGAAATATTCTTCTTTCGTGATTTCAGTAGCCCCGGCAGCCAGCGCCTTATCCAGACCAGAAAGTTTGTTTGCGCGACCGTATTTTTCGCCATCCTTGTCGGTGAAGAGGAAGTAGAACGGCCCCTCACGTTCTACAGATGGTTCGACTTCCACTTTGCATTCGGTTTTTTCGTTGTCCGGAATTGCCGTTTCCACTGCATCAGTTTCTGGTACTGGCGACGAGAGAGTATCAGTTGCGCTCTGATTTGTTCCTTCATCTTCAAACACGCCCTTTGTAGTCAGGTATTCAGTAATGTATTTGTTCAGTGCCACAGGGTCTTTGTGAATGTCGATCGGACGTTCACGGACAAGGCCAAAAATAGTCTGGCGGTCGTAGCGAAGGGCATCAGGCTGTTTGCGCATTGATGCCGAGATACGCTGAGGTAGCCTGAGTTTAACGGACACTCCTTCCTGAAATAGAATGGCATCAGAAGGAGCTAATAATGAGCAGAAAAACCCAACGTTACTCTAAAGAGTTCAAAGCCGAAGCTGTCAGAACGGTTCTTGAAAATCAACTTTCGATCAGTGAAGGCGCTTCCCGATTATCTCTTCCTGAAGGCACTTTAGGGCAATGGGTTACCGCCGCCAGAAAAGGGCTCGGTACTCCTGGTTCCCGCACGGTGGCTGAACTGGAATCTGAAATTCTGCAACTGCGTAAGGCGTTAAATGAAGCTCGCCTTGAGCGAGATATATTAAAAAAAGCAACAGCGTATTTTGCACAGGAGTCGCTGAAAAATACGCGTTAATCGAACAATGGCGACAACAATTTCCCATTGAAGCGATGTGTCAGGTATTTGGTGTATCCAGGAGCGGTTATTACAACTGGGTACAGCATGAACCCTCAGACAGAAAACAAAGTGATGAGCGGCTAAAACTGGAGATTAAGGTGGCACATATCCGCACTCGCGAAACATATGGAACCCGGCGGCTCCAGACGGAGCTGGCAGAGAATGGCATCATCGTTGGTCGTGACCGACTGGCACGTCTTCGTAAGGAGCTAAGGCTACGCTGTAAGCAGAAACGCAAGTTCAGAGCGACTACGAACTCGAACCACAATCTGCCAGTTGCGCCAAATCTGCTGAACCAGACGTTCGCTCCTACAGCACCAAATCAGGTCTGGGTGGCGGACCTGACGTATGTTGCCACACAGGAGGGATGGTTGTACCTCGCTGGCATCAAAGATGTTTATACGTGCGAAATTGTCGGCTACGCCATGGGAGAGCGCATGACAAAAGAGCTGACAGGTAAAGCCCTGTTTATGGCGCTCAGGAGCCAGCGCCCACCTGCCGGGCTAATCCACCACTCTGATCGAGGTTCACAGTACTGCGCATACGATTACCGGGTCATACAGGAGCAGTTTGGTCTGAAAACATCAATGTCGCGTAAAGGTAACTGTTACGACAACGCTCCGATGGAAAGCTTCTGGGGAACGCTGAAAAATGAGAGCCTGAGCCACTATCGTTTTAATAACCGGGATGAAGCCATCTCAGTAATACGGGAATACATTGAGATTTTCTACAATCGTCAGCGTCGTCACTCTCGTCTGGGGAATATCTCCCCGGCAGCCTTCAGGGAAAAATATCATCAGATGGCTGCTTAAAAAAAGAACAAATGGTAGTGTCCGCTATTGCCAGTACACCTCAACATTCCACCATGCATTCCGATTAACGCCGCATAGCCAGTTGAACTTTGCTACTTTGTGAGAGGTAGTACCTTCTATCCAGTGCGAATTTAATTAATGGAATAAATGATTATGAGTGAAAATGATACAATCCCAAAGAAGTCTACAAGTCAGATTAACAAAGCGGTATTCTTTACATCTGCTTTGCTAATTTTCCTTCTTGTCGCCTTTGCCGCCGTATTCCCGGATGTCGCCGACAAAAATTTTAAACTACTTCAGCAACAAATCTTCACGAATGCCAGCTGGTTCTACATCCTTGCTGTGGCCCTGATTTTACTGAGTGTCACGTTCCTTGGACTCTCACGCTACGGTGATATCAAGCTGGGCCCGGACCATGCGCAGCCTGATTTCAGCTACCACTCCTGGTTTGCGATGCTTTTTTCGGCAGGGATGGGGATCGGCCTGATGTTCTTTGGCGTTGCCGAACCTGTAATGCATTATCTTTCGCCACCCGTTGGCACTCCAGAAACCGTTGCGGCAGCCAAGGAAGCAATGCGTCTGACCTTTTTCCACTGGGGACTGCACGCATGGGCAATTTATGCCATTGTGGCGCTGATTCTGGCGTTCTTCAGTTACCGTCACGGTCTGCCTTTAACTCTGCGCTCCGCACTCTATCCCATTATTGGCGATCGCATATACGGACCTGTAGGACATGCGGTTGATATTTTCGCTGTTATAGGCACGGTCTTTGGCGTTGCGACATCACTGGGTTACGGTGTTTTGCAGGTGAATGCCGGTTTGAACCATCTTTTCGGGGTGCCCATCAATGAAACGGTGCAGGTAATTCTGATCGTGGTCATCACGGGGTTAGCGACGATTTCAGTGGTGTCCGGTCTGGATAAGGGAATACGTATCCTGTCTGAACTCAATCTGGGTCTGGCTTTGTTGCTCCTGGCGCTGGTCCTGTGTCTGGGACCAACCGTGCTTCTGCTGAAGTCATTTGTGGAAAATACGGGCGGTTATCTTTCGGAACTGGTGAGTAAAACGTTCAACCTTTACGCGTATGAGCCCAAGTCGAGCAACTGGCTGGGGGGCTGGACATTACTGTACTGGGGATGGTGGCTTTCATGGTCGCCGTTTGTGGGGATGTTCATCGCACGGGTCTCCCGCGGGCGAACCATTCGCGAGTTTGTCACCGGCGTGCTGTTTGTTCCCGCGGGTTTTACGCTAATGTGGATGACGGTGTTTGGTAACAGCGCGATCTATCTCATTATGAACCAGGGGGCCACAGACCTCGCCAATACTGTTCAGCAGGATGTGTCGCTGGCCCTGTTTAATTTCCTGGAGCATTTCCCGTTCTCTTCTGTGCTGTCATTCATTGCAATGGCGATGGTCATCGTCTTCTTTGTAACGTCTGCTGATTCGGGGGCAATGGTTGTGGATACTCTGGCATCAGGTGGAGTGGCAAACACACCCGTCTGGCAGCGAATATTCTGGGCCTCGCTCATGGGCATTGTTGCAATTGCGCTTCTCCTTGCCGGAGGGCTAAGTGCGCTGCAAACGGTGACAATAGCGAGTGCATTGCCCTTCTCAGTGATCTTACTAATATCCATATACGGACTTTTAAAAGCTTTGCGCCGGGATTTGACCAAGCGTGAAAGCCTGAGCATGGCGACAATTGCTCCTACGGCTGCACGTAACCCAATTCCTTGGCAGAGAAGGTTACGCAATATCGCGTATCTGCCGAAGCGATCTCTTGTGAAACGTTTTATGGACGACGTTATCCAGCCCGCCATGACGCTGGTTCAGGAGGAACTGAACAAGCAGGGGACGATAAGCCACATTAGTGATGCAGTCGACGATCGTATTCGTCTTGAAGTCGATTTGGGCAACGAGCTGAATTTTATATATGAAGTGAGGCTTCGCGGGTATATCTCACCGACCTTCGCGCTCGCCGCAATGGATAATGATGAGCAGCAGACTGAACAACATCGATATTATCGCGCTGAGGTTTATCTCAAAGAAGGCGGTCAAAATTATGATGTGATGGGCTGGAACCAGGAACAGCTGATTAATGACATACTGGACCAGTACGAAAAACACCTGCACTTCCTGCACCTGGTTCGTTAATAGCAACATGCCGTCCTGGGGGCGGCAATTATTATCTCGGCCGCAATATGAGGGAATGCAGAATGATTTCACGCTGGAAATGGATGCTGAAGCAGACAATTAAAAAACTATGGTTCAGGGCAACGTTATTCGCAATTGTCGCGATAATAACGGCCCTTTTATCAATTCTTTTTAAATCAATGATACCTGAGTCGGTTTCCGTGAAGGTTGGTGCGGAAGCAGTCGATAACATTCTGAACATACTGGCATCGAGTATGCTGGCAGTGACCACATTTTCGCTGAGTATCATGGTCACAGCCTACGGTTCAGCCACTACTAATGTGACTCCCAGAGCTACGCGTTTAGTTGTTGAAGACGTCACCACACAAAATGTACTGGCCACCTTCATCGGTTCTTTTCTCTTGAAGTGGTCAACAAAAACTGGCCACCGCGTTAGAGTTTTTCCAGTATCGATTTTCCGATTCGTTTGGGGGTAACCCACCGTTATATTCGTGCGGTCTTAGTGCGCTGTAATATCCAACGATATAGTCCGTTATGGCGTGAGCTGCCTCGCTGAAGCTTACGTAACCCACCACCGGCATCCATTCGTTCTTCAGACTCCTGAAGAAGCGTTCCATTGGGCTGTTATCCCAGCAGTTTCCGCGCCGGCTCATACTCTGTCTGATCTGGTATCGCCACAATAACTGCCGGAACTGCCTGCTCGTATCGCTGTGGAACATCACCCCGCCGGGCTTACCCGTCCAGATATAGGTCACATCACCGCACCACACCTGTATAGCGGCGTAATCCCCAAAAACGATGCTGGTTGTCAGTAAACAAGCCATGAATGACAGTCGTTCCTGAAATCATAAGACCTGGAGGAGTGTATGCTCCGTCGCAGTAATTACCACGATACGCTTGCAGAATTTTTTCCAGTTACTGAAGCGTGAACGGATAAAGAAAAAGCTCTTCGGAACGCGGGAAAACGCCTCCAACGATATTTTTGAACATCGAAATGTTTTATAACAATAAGCGTCGGCATGGTTCCTGCGAACAGATGTCAACAATAGAATATAAAAACAATTATTATCAACAACTTGGAAGGAGTAAGACTACCCGTGGCGATTCAATATTAGATCATTGATGGAGATATAAATGGCTCACTTTTTATCGGTTGTTGACGATACGTTTATCAAGTATACATGAAAATTTCTTCATACCAGCTATATGAGACGTTAAGACTAATAATCTTACTCCCAAAATGACTATGTTGTTGCAGTTTGGTTTATTGACTCTTGTCTATAGTTCACCGAATGCCAAGATGAGGGAGCGAGGAACTTTACTGTCTACGCCTCTCTTCCTGGTTACAAAGACAAGCGTAAAACTCACCATCCATTAGAACTAAAGGCACTTTCCTGAGCAGAGTTTTCATCTGCAAGATAAAAGCTATTTTACAGCCGTAAAGTCCAGTGAAACGAAAGAGAGGTTAGTGAATTAATTACTTGATGTATTAAAGTATAATGGGCGTAGATAACACCTTAATACGAAATCTTGTCAGGCTTTCCCGGTAATTAGTAATACTGTTGAAACAAAGCGAGAGGGGGTTAGCCCAATTTACGCAAATAAATAATAATCTTGATTATGATTAATTCCAAATAAGTATATTTTTCCAGTAGATGCTGGGCATTAACTAAGAAAACCCAGAATACCACTTTCATTGTTATGGAAAACATGGACAATGTTAATGAAATATATTTCTCACCGCGCCATCATTTGTACCTTGACACTGTTGATCATTATTATCACCGTTTTGTTCACCTTTCTGAGAAGCTCTGATGTGCCAGAATATATTACTGCCCCGGTGCGCAAAGGCGATATAGAAAATTCTGTTCTGGCGACAGGCCGTATTGATGCAATTGAACGGGTAAACGTAGGGGCACAGGTATCAGGGCAATTAAAATCACTGAAAGTGAAACAGGGCGACCATGTGACTAAAGGGCAGTTGATTGCCGAAATTGACGACCTACCTCAGTGTAACGATTTGCGTAATGCCGAAGCTGCACTCAACGAAGTGAAAGCAGAACTTCAATCCAAGCAGGCGCTCCTGAAACAGGCTGAACTGCGTTTTAAACGCCAGCTCCGGATGCTAAGAGAAAATGCCAGCTCACACGAAGATTTTGAGTCTGCGGAGGCAATGCTTGCGACCACTCGCGCTGAATTACATTCTCTGAATGCCAAACTGGTCCAGGCACAGATAGAAGTAGATAAGAAAAAGCTTGCCCTTGAATATACGCGAGTCGTAGCGCCAATGGATGGAATTGTTATTGCCATTGTCACTCAGCAAGGGCAAACCGTTAACTCAAACCAGAGTGCCCCAACAATTATTAAACTCGCTCGTCTGGATGTCATGACCATTAAAGCACAGATCTCCGAGGCTGATATAACCCGTATTTCTGTGGGGCAAAAAGCCCGCTTCTCTATCTTCTCCGAACCGGACAAGCACTACAGCGCAACACTGCGTGCCGTTGAACTGGCACCAGAATCGGTAATGAAAGATGACTCTCTCGCCAGCAACACTTCAGCATCAGGCTCCGGAACTTCAAATGCGTCCGTTTATTACAATGCTCTATTCGATGTGCCTAACCCAGAAAATCGACTTCGTATTGCCATGACTGCTCAGGTTACCCTGATTACTGATGAAGCCCAAAATACACTGCTGGTACCCATTCAGGCAGTGCACAGAAATGAGGGGAAGAAGCAACAGGTCCTGGTGCTGGCAGCAGATGGCAGGCTGGAACCCCGGAATGTGAAAACTGGTATCACGAACAGCGTGGATATTCAGATCCTCGAAGGTTTAAATGTCGGAGAAAATGTCGTGCTGTCGCTGCCGGATAAGAAAGAGCCCGAAGAAAGGATTATGCTGTGAAAAAACTTATTGAGTTAAAAGGGGTTAGCCGAACTTATGGCAACGGAGATCAAACGCGGACCGTCCTGAAAAATGTCGATTTGACAATCGTTGCTGGAGAAATGGTGGCAATCATTGGAGTCTCTGGCTCAGGCAAATCAACCTTAATGAACATAATGGGTTGCCTTGACGTACCCAATAGAGGTGATTACTACATCGACGGACAAAATGCCGCCTGTCTTTCACCCGATGAGCTGGCTAGAGTGCGCCGGGAACACATTGGCTTTATATTCCAGCGCTACCATTTGATACCTGATCTTAGCGCACTTGGTAACGTGGAGATCCCGGCCATTTACGCCAACAGCGAACGCGACAGCCGTCGGCAACGTGCAACGGCGTTGCTGGGCAGACTGGGACTGGAAGGACGTGAGCATCATAAACCTTGCGAACTTTCAGGCGGTCAGCAGCAACGCGTCAGTATTGCCCGAGCACTGATCAACGGTGGAAAGATAATTTTGGCGGATGAGCCAACTGGTGCTCTGGATTCGCAATCCGGGCAAGAAGTGTTAGCCATTCTGAATGAACTTAATCGACGTGGTCATACTGTAGTAATGGTGACCCACGATATGAAGGTCGCCCGGCACGCAAAGCGAATCATTGAGCTGTGTGATGGCGAAATCATCGCTGATAGTGGAGGTTGCGTATCTGCGACGGAAACACTACCAAAAACCAACAGAATCCGGCAAAGCTATTGGAAAACACTGCTCGATCGAACGCGTGAATCGATGCAAATGGCGCTAAAAGCGATGAAGACGCATCGCTTACGCACCACGCTTACCATGATCGGGATTGTTTTTGGTATCGCCTCCGTTGTCACTGTTGTGGCATTGGGTGAAGGAGCCAGGCAAGAAACACTGGAAGAGATTAAAAGTCTGGGGACAAACGTGGTCAGCATTTATCCCGGGCAGGATTTGTTCGATGACAGCATTGAGAGTATTAGAACATTGGTACCTGCTGACGCAAATGCACTGGCGAAGCAAGGGTTTATCGATAGCGTCAGCCCGGAAGTTAGCGCTTCAGACAACATTCGTTTTCTGGGTAAATCTGCGATAGCGTCCATTAACGGCGTTGGGCGGGAACATTTCCGGGTAAAAGGTATTGAGTTGTTGCAAGGGACTACTTTTAGAGACGATCGCAACGCTCTACAGGAAGTTATTATCGATGAGAATACTCGTAAGGCCATTTTCGACAACACAGGGTTACAGGCTCTGGGGCAAATAGTCTTTCTTGGTTCTGTACCAGCACGAGTGGTTGGCATCGCTAAAAGTAACAACCGTAGTGATGCATCAAATCGCATTACTGTGTGGATGCCTTACAGCACGGTGATGTACCGTATTGTGGGTAAACCAGTTCTGACCGGTATTAGCGTCAGGCTAAAAGACAATGTGGATAACGAGGCTGCAATCAGCGCTATCTCCCAACTATTAACCCGGCGTCACGGCATAAAAGACTTCCAGCTTTATAACTTTGAACAAATAAGAAAGTCTATCGAACACACCTCAATGACCTTCAGTATTTTAATTCTTATGGTCGCATGTATCTCACTAATGATCGGCAGTATCGGGGTGATGAACATCATGTTGATTTCTGTAACGGAACGAACTCATGAAATTGGCGTACGAATGGCGGTTGGCGCGAGACGCAGCGACATTATGCAACAGTTTATTATTGAGGCCGTATTGGTTTGCCTGATTGGTGGCGCACTCGGTATTGCACTGTCGTATATCACAGGTGCGCTCTTTAACGCTCTGGCGGACGGGATATTCGCAGCTATATATTCGTGGCAGGCTGCTGTTGCTGCATTTTTTTGCTCAACCTTAATCGGCATAATCTTCGGGTATCTCCCAGCCCGCAAGGCAGCAAGGATGGACCCGGTTATTTCACTGGCCAGCGAATAATATATGAAAATTTTATCATCGTTGACTTTATGCCTTATCACCGCACTCTGTTCAGGTTGCACAAACGTGCTGAAAAGTGACTATCGCGCTCCCGAAGTGAACTATCCCATCAACTGGACCAAGGGCGATGTGGACGGAAATACATCCCCGTTTGACTGGGAAGAATTTAACGATCCTAATCTCGATAACTGGCTTCACCTGGTGATGACAAGTAATAACGACATAGCTATAGCTGCACTGCGGATACATCGGGCGCAGCTGGATGCGGAAAGAACAGGTATCACCAATACTCCTGCACTAAAGGCGGCACTGAGTATGGACGGAAAAAAACAGCTGAATAACTCGTCCGGCTGGGCAAAAAGCGGTTCTGCCAGCCTTGGCACCAGCTATGAGCTGGATCTCTGGGGAAAAATTGCCCGTCAGCGTGATGTTGCTGAGTGGGCAGTCCATGCCAGTGAAGAAGATTTTCGCTCCGCGCGCCTGATGCTGCTTTCAGAGGCCAGCAATAATTACTGGCGTATCGGTTTTGTAAATCAACAAATTACCACCCTCCAGCAGAGTATTGACTATGCAAAAGAGACGCTGCGTCTGGCCGAGGTTCGCTATCGTGCAGGAAATATCTCGTCGCTGGATGTGATTGACGCGCAGCAAAACCTGCTCACGCAAGAGAACCAGCTTACAGGGCTACAACGAGAACATTCACAGCTACTCAATCAGCAGGCCGTTTTGCTCGGCACCGTGCCCGGTTGCCAGATAGTCGAGCCCACAACGCTGCCAAAAGGAAGCCTGCCTAAGGTCAATGCGAATATTCCTGCCAGCATACTGATGCGCCGGCCTGACATAAGTGCTAAAGAGTGGCAGTTGCGTGAGGCGCTAGCTACGGTTGATATCAAGCGTAGCGAATATTACCCCACCTTCAACCTGACAGGCGCTTTGGGTACCAGCAGCGCTTCGCTACTGGCATTACTGCATAATCCGGTCGGTTCCGTAGGCGCTAACCTGACGCTACCGTTCCTGGAGTGGCGACAGCGGGACATAGAGGTAAAAATTGCCCGTAACGATTACGAACAGCGAGTGCTGGAGTTTAAACAGCTACTTTATAAGGCAATGAGCAGTATAGAGGACGCGCTTTCATTTCGTAACCAGTTGCTGCTTCAGGAGACAAGACTCAGGGAAGAACTGGAACTTGCACGTAAGTCAGAGTGGTTAAACGAAGTTCGTTACCGGCATGGTGCAGTACGTATTTCATTCTGGCTTGATGCTCAGGAAAAACGTCGTCAGGCGGAGCTGCGA
>ERZ857775.4459-NODE-4459-length-10060-cov-3.048176_pt1 | contig 10060 bp, 6 predicted proteins | sample MGYA00519698_ERZ857775 | MGnify/ENA primary metagenome ERZ857775 (study PRJEB31778, sample SAMEA3449363) | human gut metagenome | biome: human gut; feature: human-associated habitat; material: faeces | place: United Kingdom | collected 2010/2012 ...
ATTTATTTTTTGCATAATACTATCTTAAAGAAATGGTTTTATTTTATATTTAAGCAATTAATTATCTGTACTAATCCACAAAAATCTGGTATCCTATAGATTTTTATCCATTTTATAACATTTATCCATCATTTTTCTTTTATAACAAGACTTTTCTTGCTTTTATTCTACTCAAACTAGAATTTATACTTTTTAAGGATTTTATTCCATAATTATACTTTTTATATTTAACACACCAGAGCGTGTTTGAAAAATGCTTTCTGCAAAATGTGCGTCACAATTTGCAGGAATGATTTTTCAAACATGCTCTAGACTTTTATTTGACAAAAAAGCTTTACAACAGTATAGTAATTTTAAATAAATGAAATTTCGCAAAAAAATATCTGAACTATTTCCGTTATTTTTTTGTAATAGAAAGGTACTTTTATGACAATTAAAGAAGCAAGAACAAAAACAAATCGCCCCGCTGAAGAAATAGCAAAACTTCTCGGTTTCCCACTAAAGACATGGTTGGCATGGGAAGAAGGAGAACGAAAACCACCACAATATATTGAGCAGCTCATTTTAGAACGCCTAGAGAAAATGAATAAATTCTAATCTGCCGCAGACAAGAATACGCTCCCAAAGAGAGACAATACCCTATATTGGTGACTTTAGTCGCTGCAGGTTGAATGTTCGCTTAACCGCTCGCATCCAACCTTTGCTCCGAGGCCACAAATATAGGGTATTGTCTCTCTTTGGGAGCTGTCTCGTCTGTCTCGGCAAATCAGAAATTGTATGTTATAATATTTTTGAAGTAGAAAAATTAGCAAAGTAATAGGAGGCTACTATGGTTATTGAGAATAATCCCAAAGAACTTGCTGCTATGAAGAAATTTCATGAAGGAAACAGAGCAGAAGGATTAAAACTGCAGGAGGAGTTTGCTTCAGAGTTTCGTGAAGAATATAAAGATAAAGATCATTGTCCCTGTAAGAAAGCCTGTCGTTATCATGGAAATTGTAAGGAATGCGTGGCGATTCACAGGGCTCATCAGGAACATGTTCCAAACTGTATGCGGCCGATGTTGAATAGGAAGATTAAGATACTTTCTGAGTTAACGGAACATACTCTTGCTAATAAGATAGAACCTCCTAAAGAACATTTGAGAAAAGAGTTTCTCTAGAATGTGTTTGAAAAGTATTGTTTGCCAATCGCTTGATAAAAAAACTCAATTAGTGTATTTTAAAAGGAAAAGCAGTTGATGAAAGAGGGGGTTAAACAATGAAAGAGAAGAAATATGTTGCTGAGAAAATAGAGAATTTCCAGGCAGAGATTCCTGTAGAAGAATATATGAAAGAATGCGTGGATGTTGCAACATTCCTTGAATTTTGTAAAGAATGCTCGAACTATGGGAAACTATGGTGCTGCCCTCCGTATACATTTGATGTGGAAAAAGATTATTGGAACAAATATCGCAAAATTCAAATTATGGGGCGAAAATTATATCTGCCTAAAGAACTTACAAGCCAGTCCTATATTAAAAATGAACAATGGAAAGTAACAGAAGAGTTTCTTCTCCCTTATAAAGAAGAATTAGAACAGGAAATCTTAAAGTTAGAACAGGAATATCCTGGAAGTGTTTCTTTAAGTAGCGGAGCCTGTTTACATTGTAAAAATGCAGAGTGTACACGTTTGTCTGGTAAACCTTGCCGTTTTCAGAATAAAATGCGTTATTCAATAGAATCATTGGGAGGCAATGTTGGCAAAACGGTAACGAAGTATCTTAAGCAGGAATTACAGTGGGTGGAAGAAGGAAAACTTCCAGAATATTTTATGCTGATTTATGGACTGCTAATTCCGTAAATTTTGGTTTGCCGCAGGCAAGGAAGACGCCACTGAGAAGAAATCTATAACCGGATTGCTAGAAGAATTTAGGGAAGAGCCAGTAAAAAAATCCCATTTTGTTCCGTTGTGCTAAACGTTCCATTTTGCCCAATAAAACAGAAACTTCGGAGAAACGAATCCGAAGTTTCTATGGTCAAAATTCCACAGCACAAAGTCACAAAATGGGGTGATTTTTTTACTGACTCTTCTTCTCGTATTCTTCTGGCAATCCGACCACAGATTTCTTCACTCTCGGGGAGCTGTGCTTTGGTTGGGGCAGAATCAGAATATTATGTTAGATAATTTTGAGATTTTTCAAAAGGTTATGGCCTTCCAGAAAATGAATACTAGTAAGCAGGCGTTTTCAAAATTTTTAAGCCGGATTGCACAGAAAAAATTGAAAAAGAATGGGTTCACTATAAGATTGAATTTTATTCCTTTGCGCTGTGGAGTTCTGACTGTAACCTCACGAGATCGTTTTTGAGCAAGGTTGTTTTATCAGGCAGAATGGAACATTTAGCACGACAGAATAAAATCAAACGTATAATGAACCCCTTCTTTTTTAGATATCTAAGATAATCTGGCAACAGCCAAAGACAGCTCCCAACGAGAGAAGCCATCCTATATTTGTGGCCTTAGAGCAAGGATTGAATGCGAGTATGTAAGCGAACATTCAACCCGCAGTGATAGAGTCACAAATATAGGATGGCTTCTCTCGTTGGGAGCGTCTCCCCTGCCTGCGGCAACCCAGAGCTTAATAAGAAATTACCGTAGTATTCGTTGGCATATATTTCCAAATATAATATGCATCGGAGTCCATCAGACGCACACATCCATTAGATGCTGGTTTACCAATTGTAGCATCTGCATACACCGTGCTTGCAATTGGAAATTTATGATGATTCTGGCTACTGCCGGATGGGTAACGGTGTACTCTGGTGTGGAAAGAGTTTCTTCCACAATAATGAGTTATGTATTCTTCATAAGTATTAACATAATACCAGCCATTTTCCTTCTGACCAATGCGGAAAGTTCCATGGGGAGAACGGGTATTATAGTTTCCGGAGGCGCAAGGGAACGATTTGATTAATTTCCAATTGTTCTTTCGACCCTGAAAAATGCTGACTTCCTGTGTATAATGACTGACCCAGATTAAATAGCTGGTTTTGCTGGAATACTTTTTAACATAAGCAAGTTTTTGAGCAGTAGAATATTTGGATGTTGTGTAGTTGCATTTGAAAGCGCGAAGACTTCCTGTAGTGAGGTAGTAGGTCTTTCCTTTATAGAGAATCTCGCTTCTCTTATATTTGGTATTACGTCCGATTAAATCAACGGTTACACCGCTGCTTAATGTTTTAACAACTTTTTTAGAAGTCCAGGAACGGTAAAGAGAAACTCTCTTGGTTGTCTTGCAGAAGTAAGTCATCGTTCTTATTGTTTTTAATGGTGAAAGTAAAGTGTTAGGGGTACAGCTTACAGTAGCTCCTGTTGAAGAAGTATAATTCTTTCCATTAATCGTTGTGTAAGGTTTTACCATAAAAGTAATACTTGAAGCGCCGCTTGCAATGGAAGTCTGATAAGTGGAGCGGGTGGTGTTTGCTAAAAGAGTGTAACTGCTGCCTTTTTTTATATATACACTGTAACCGCTTGCGTTATAAAGTGTGTTCCATTTTAAGTTGAGACGGCTATTGCTTGCGTAGACAGATAATCCAGTTACATTCTGTGAAATGGTTACGGGAATCGTAGCAGAGAGCTTTCTGGAAACCGTTTTTGCGTTAGGAGCGAATGCTTTTACAGTAAATGTGTAGGTCTGGCCTTCATTTAACTGATTAAATGTATAAGTTCCGGCTTTTTTAAACTTAACAGAACGTCCATCGGAACAAAAGAGTTTATATTTATTAGCTCCAGTGACGGCTTTCCATGTGATTTGTGCACTTTTATATCCTGGTGTAACAGTAAAATAAGGTGCTTTCAGTGAGACGGCTTCGGTTGAACTGGTTGTGCTCTGGCTTTTGACCGTTGTCTGACTTGCATTCAGAGAAACTGCCGGATAAGTGCAAAGCCCGAAGAATAAAAGGGCTGAAGCGACAGAAAGACAGAGTTTATTTGTTATTTTCATGAAAAATCTCCTCTCTCATAGTATTAATGGTCATTGATAATTTACTATCTGACTAATATAACAAATCCTGCTACCAGAAGTCAAGGAGATGGATTTACTATTTAATTCAAACAAAAGCTAGCCAAAGCCCTTTGTTTCCATCCCCGAATCTCTCCAACCACTATTTTAATTCAACTAAAAACAGCCAAAGACAGCCCCGGAAGAGAAACGCTATCCTATATTTGTGGCCTTAGAGCAAGGATTGAATGGGAGCCAGTAAGCGAACATTCAACCCGCAGTGATAGAGTCACAAATATAGGATAGCGTTTCTCTTCCGGGGCGTCTGTCTCTTAACGAATTAAACTAGCCAAAAATTCTGGGAGAATACTTTCTGGTACTTCCATTTCTCCCTGTCCTTTAAATAAGGAAATATGTGGTTTGTTCTGACCGTGGAAGTCTGTTCCGCCTGTTTTAAGAAGACCCCACTGTTTGGCAAGACCAGCAACATATTCCTGTTCAACAGGAGTGTAAGTGTTATAGTAAGCTTCAATTCCAACAAGGCCGGCTTCTTTTAATTCGCGGACCAGAGTTTCTTTTTTGGCGGAATCTAACTTTTTATAGAACATAAGGTGTGCAAGAACAGGGACACCGCCACTGTTTTTGATTAGTTCGATTGCTTCCTGCGGAGTAGGCATGATACGTTCCACATAGCAGCATCTTCCCTCTGCAAGATATTTATCAAATGCTTCTTGAACAGAAGAAACATATTTCTTTTTCATAAGAAGCTTTGCGATATGTGGGCGGGCGATTGTTTCGCCTGGCTTATCTGGTTTGATTTCGTCCATGGAAATCTTAAAGCCCTGTTCCTGAAGTTTCTCAATAATTTTTGCATTACGTCCGTCACGGCTTTCACGACAAACGGCAAGGCGTTCTAAGAGAGCCTTATTTTTTGTGTCGATGTTATAGCCAAGAACATGAATTTCTACTCCGTGATAGTCTGTAGAAATCTCTACACCAGAGATGGCAGTAAGTCGTTCTTTATGTTTGGCAGCAGCTTTCTGAAATTCTTCTGTGCCAGCAACTGTATCGTGATCGGTAAGAGCAATTACAACAGGATTTTTATCACCAGCAAGTTTTAGGGCATCATTTATAATTTCTGTTGGGGAAAATGTACCATCAGAAGCAGTAGAATGAATATGTAAATCAATATAAGTTTTCAAAATGTACTCCTTTCATGCAATAATCAATCAAGTATCTATAATATTCTATATCTAGTATCGCAGAATTAGTTAAAAAAATCAATGTATATGACAATTATTTATATGAATTGAAAGAAAGTGATGGAAAATGTGTAATAATGCAATACTTGTTTGTAATAATTGCATAAAGGTGTTAGAATATCTTTATTGAAAATGAGAAGCTAAACAGGCAGACAGAACATGTAACGGAGGTTAATCTATAATGGAAGATATGATGAAAGCGTTGTTGGATGTGGTGAGAGCACAGCACACTGCAACAGAAGGAAGCGAAGAAAGACCATTTGATATTAATGATATTATTGATATGGCGCTGAATATTACCGGGAGACCAGAAGAACCAGAGGAACAGCAGGAACTTTCTGATACGATTCAGAAGCTGGCAGAATCTCTGGCACCAGATATTTTCCCACCGAAGACATTTGAGGAGATGGATGATTCCGAGCAGGCAGCTTCTGCAGTGAATATGATAGAGGAACGGTTAAGAAATGGTGGCAGAAGAAGAGAGACAGCAGCCCCACAGTCACAACAGGAAATGACTCCACAGCAGAATAGTTCACAGATGCAGAGTGAGTCACATGAGGAGAATCCTTTTGCACAGGTAATGGAGAATGAAAATGCGAATATTCAGCAACAGTCAGAAACTGCAGATGGATATGGAAATATGGCATCCACAGACAGTGGTGCGTCCGAAGATTATGGTAATGGCAGTTCTTACGATATGTTTGGACAAGACGATGTAAATCATCAGGAAGCGGCGAATCTTAATGATTTGATCTATAATAATTTTATGCAGATGATGGGATTAAATGATCCTAAGGTAGAATATCCATTTGACCGTTCTCAGATTCGATATGGAAGGGAAAAGACAGCGACGGAAATGCTTGCAGAAGATGAGGCCAACAAGGCAGAAGAGAGAGCATTAGAAGAGCAGAGAAGAAGGCCAGTTTCAGCCTGGGAACTTGCACAGTCAGCTGTGGATAAGGATGAGGAAGCACATCAGAAAGAGGAATATGAACCTAAAGAGATGAAGATGCCAGAAACCAAATCAGCTTCTCAGTTAGCCGCAGAAGCAATCGCGAAGGCCAAAGAAGAGGATCAGATGAAGCTTGAGGCAGAAAAGAGAGCAGAACGTCTTATGGAAGAGGCAAGAAAGCGCGGAAAAGATCCGATGGAATTTGCACTTCATCAGCAGGAAATTTTAAATTATATGGAAAAGAACAGTGATGAACTCGTTTCTTTTGAAGATTATGAAGATTTATCACCAGAGGAAAAATTAGAGATAGAGAAAGAACTTTATCGGGAAAAACAGATTGAAGCGGGAGTGGCTCCAGAAGATATCAGTGATGAGTTACCAGATGAGATTCTGGAACAGTCTGGAATCGCACCAGATCAGACAGCAGGAGAGCAGAATAGTCAGGAGTCTGCCGGACAGGGAGATGGAACAACAGCACAGCAAACCAGCCAATCACAGGGAATGCCGACATTTTCAGATGATATGCTTCGTATGATTAGTCAGGAAGTAGTACAGGAAAATGCAGAGATGATTCTGGCTGAAGATGCCAATGCAGACTTAGGATTAATTAACGAGACGATTTTCGAAAACTTGAAAAATCTAATGAGTCAGACTGGCGGAGCTGTGACGCAGGAAGATATGGAATCTTTGATCGGAGAAGTTATTTCCAGAAATACGTCTTCTGACTCAGAAGAAAAACAAGAAACTTTGGCGCAGACGGAAACAGGTACTACAGCTGAAACGGCACCGATGGCATTTGAAGGCGAAAGTGCAGGCAGTGCTGTTGGAAGTGGAATGGCAGGAACGAGGGAACCAGCAGTGGAAAGTTCACAGTCAGAATCACAGAGCCAGCCAATGTCAGCGGTAGAACTTGCCAGGGCAGCACAGCAGGCAGCTAAGCCAGAGCCACAGGAAGCCAGAGAAACAAAGTCAGCAGTAGAACTTGCAAAAGAGGCACAAGAAAACGCAGTACAGAAGAAGGCTGAACCAATATCGGAGACAGAGGAAGAACTGAGCGAGGATGATTTAAACTTTGATGAATTAGATTTAGAAGAGGAGTCCGAAGAAAGTCAAAGTCCTTCCATTGAAGAATTAAAGGCACAGCTTAAGGCAGCAGAAGAAGCATTGGCAGCAGAGCAGTTAAAAGCGGCACAGAAAGCCGGGAAAGCAGAGGAAGAGAAGAAATCAGAAGAAATTCCGAAAGTGGAAGAAGCAACAGAACAGCCGATGGAAGAGAGTGCATCAACAGCCGGGGAACAGACAGCAACAGAAGAAAGTTCTGAGATAACCCCTGCGCCGACAGCAGAAGAAGTACAAGAACAGCCTGAGTATTCTGAAGTTTCAGAAAAAGAAGCGGAAGAATTTGAATATGTTGATCCGGGCGAATTAGTTCTTGGAGACCACACACAGGCAGAGATAGATGAAGCTTTGGATAATCTGGCATCTCTTGGCCTGGAGGGTGAAGTCTATGAGCGTGCAAAAAGAATGCTCTTACTGGAACTTGCTGGTTCAGAAGTAGCACTTGATGCATGGCTTGAAGAACAGGAAAATGGCAAGAAGAAAAAGGCAGCGGTATCCGCGTTAGATACAGAAGAAGATGCTCTTGAAGATTTAGAAGATTTAGATGAAGATGACCTCGAGCGAGAATTAGAACTTGCTATGGATGAAGACTTTATTGAGGAAGATTTAGAAGAACCTGCAAATGAAGAAACTTTAGAAGAAAGCAGTCAGGACAAATCTGAAGAAACAGAAAAAGAGGCAGTTTCTGAGGAGAATTTAGAAGAAAACTCTGCAGAAAAAACGGAGGACGAATCTGATAAGACGGAAGGTGCCGAAGATGTATCAGAACAGCCAGAAAGTATTTTAAAAGAAGCTTCTGAGGAAGAAATAAGCAGTGAAGAGGAAAACTCTGAGGAAGAAGAGGGAGAGACCTCAGAGGCAGCTCAGGAAGAAGCAGCAAATAAGGAGTTCTCTGAGACAGAAGAAGAGGCAGCAAATAGAGAATACTCTGAGACAGAAGAGAAAGAGGCAGCAAATAGTGAGTGCTCTGAGACAGAGGAAAAAGAGATAGCAAATAAGGGAGTTTCTAAGAAAATAGAGAAAGAAGCAGAATACAAGGAAGCAGAATACATTTCTGAATCAGAAGACACAATTCAGGTAGAAAAAACAAGACCGGAAAAGGCAGAGAGGACATCTTCACAGACGAAGAAGCCTGCACACAGTGAGAGAACATCACATTCCAGAAAACACAAGAATATTGTAAAACGTAAGGAAAAAACAGCTCCAGAAAAAGAAGAAAGAGAATTTAGCGCAGTAGTTCTAACAGGAAAGAATGTCGAAGAAAAAGAATTCCAGGTAAGTGTCCGCAATCCATTTGTTCTCAAAAACTCTGCAAGCTTTATGGATAAATTTGAAGAGTATATTGTAGATACACAGGAAAACAGAAAGTTAAGCACAGGATTCAAACGTTTAGATGCAATGCTCCGCTATGGCCTTCATAAAGGAAGTTACTTTGTAGATGCTACACCTCAGTATTTAAAGAACGGATTTATGCAGCAGATAGCCGACCGGGCAGCAGAAAGCGGTGTAGATGTACTTTATATTTCAACAGAGCTTACCCGCTATGACCTTATGGTAGATACTATCTCTCGTCTCAGCTATGAAATGAATAAAAAAGATGAAGAAAAAGCAGTATCCTCTATGGCAATCATGACAGGAGAAAAAGGCGCAGATATTCGTTCTTTAAAAGATGAATTGAATTGGTACAGAGGACGAATCAGTGAACATCTTTTTGTACTTGATCAGGAAGCAGTGTCTGAATATGTAGAAAATATGGAAGATGCCTCCGCAGGAGATATATTAGCAGAACTTATTCGTTCCATCGTAACAGAGGGAGCACATAAGCCAGTGGTATTTATTGATAATATTGAAAATATACTCTCAGTAGAAGATTCTGAGGATATGAAACCGCTCATGGATGGAATCCGTAAACTTGCAAAAGAACTGGGAATTCCGATTATTATGTCCTACGGATATGCACAGGCTGAAAGCGAAAGCGAACTAGACCCTGACGAAATAGCATTCCACGAATCACTCGGAAATATGTGTGATGTATATCTTGAACTCAAATATGCAGATATGATAACAGAGGATTATGAAGAATTAACAGAAGATGATATTCAGGAAATGGTAGAAAACGGTGAAATGCTTCTTATTAACGTACAACTTCATAAAAATAGAAGAACAATGAAAGCATCCTGTCAGATACAGGCAACACCGAAGTTTAATTATTACGAAGAATAGTGATTTGCCGTAAGCAAATAGACGAAACACCAAAGAGAAGATATCCTATATCTGTGACTTTAGTCGCGGCGGTTTGAATGCTCGCTTATGCGCTTGCATCCAAACCTTGCTCCGAGGCCACAGATATAGGGTATTATATGGCGCTATTCCGTAATCCCAATATAATCCGTTACAACCTTAATCTTCGCACTGATCTTCTGAAGCTCTTCTGTTGGTTTATAATCTTTCGTACCAAAGAGATATTCGTGTGCTTTTTTTACATTTGTCTGGGCTGTAATTGGAAAACCGTAATAGATGCCGTTATATCGTTCATCTTCAGATTTAAAAGGATAAGCCTGCGAATCTTCTATCTTACAACGTGCCATGGAAAGAGTCAGCTTTGTGAGAGCGTCATTAGAGAGGCTCGTTTTACACTGTGGAAGAACAGTACTGATTAACTTTCCAAGTTTTAGCGGCTGTTTTTTAGCTGTATTCATAATACCTTCAAGAACAAGTCGCTGATGGTTAGCTCTTGCGTGATCTCCG
>ERZ857775.4466-NODE-4466-length-10043-cov-3.168202_pt1 | contig 10043 bp, 5 predicted proteins | sample MGYA00519698_ERZ857775 | MGnify/ENA primary metagenome ERZ857775 (study PRJEB31778, sample SAMEA3449363) | human gut metagenome | biome: human gut; feature: human-associated habitat; material: faeces | place: United Kingdom | collected 2010/2012 ...
ACCAGTTCTTGCCGATGCTGGCATTGAGCGTATAAGCCGAGTCGAACTTCTCCTGACGGCGCAGGTGAGCGATGTCCTCGGCGGTCATGCCGGTGGTAATCACCGCATCGGTGCGATAGATCGGGCTCATCGACAGATACATGTTGTTGTAATAGTTGAAGTCGGCCGACAGGAAGATGTTGTTGTTGCTGCGGTACGAAAGACCGACGTTGGCGGCCAGCTGCGGGGTGCTCTCCACGCGGAAGTTCTTCCAGTAAACATAGCCGTCGGAGACGATATCGCCGCTGTTGTCCTGCGTCTGCAGGTAATAGGGATTCGAATCGTAGGTGTACTGGCCCCAGCTAACGGCTCCGTTCAGGGCAAGGCTGCGGTACAGGGGAATCGAAACGGCCGCTTCGAGACCGAAGTGGAGCTTGTCGATGCCGCTCATAGCGAAGTTCGTGAAGGTCGCGGCCACGTCGTCGTAGTACGAAATCACTTTCGACTGATCGTAAATGCGGGTATAGTAACCGGAAACGCGCGCTTTCAGGTCGCCGACACGCAGGTTATACGACGCATCCACACCGAAGACACGTTCGGCGGAAAGCCCCGGAGTCGTGGTGTTGCGCGTACGGGGCGACACGAACGAAGCTTGGAATTCGGGGGCGTCCTGCAGGTAAACGACATTCGCTTCGACGGTATGAGCCGCGGAGAAGCGGTAGCTGAAGTTGCCTTTGGCCTTGTAGGTCAGGTAGTCGAGTTTCTTGGAATCGCCCTTCGAATTGTCGGGGAACAAGCCTTTGCGCCAAAGACCCTCGCGCCATTGCGAAGCATATCCCACTTCGCCGCCGACGGTTACGCCCAGACCGCCGACATTGAAATTATAGGCAGCCCATGCCTTCGTCCGGAGGACGTGCGCATAGTAGTCATAGCCGTATTTGTCGCCGACTTTGGCTGCGTGCGCATGACCGTGGCGATAGTAATAGTCGAGGTTGTTCTGATATGCGATGGCGTTCGAGCCGAAGTCGCGCTCGGCGAATTTGTCGATGTCGGCCCAATAGTCGCCGCCAAGCAGGTCTTTGACCTCCGAATAGTACTCCGTACGGTTCCGGCGCAGCGAAAGGCCCCCGTAGATTTTGGAGTTATTGCGGAAGATATGCGAGAAGTTGGCGACCAGATTCCAGTCCAGCTGATCGGTGTGACGCTCTTCGACCATATAGTTAGAACGACGGCCCGGACCGTACTGCGCCTCATCGACCGGATCGTTCTGGATATAGTTCGTCTGATACATCTTATCCCAGTCGAAATGGCGGATATTCTGGTAGTTGGCCTGCCAGTAAACCTGCTGCCAAGCCGCACCCAGCATATTCTTGTCGAGCGCGAAGTAGCTCGGCAGATAACGGTAATAGTCGGGGCGCGGGTCGGGACCGTTCTGCCACGTCAGCGCCGAGTAACCGTTCGTGCCGAAGCGCAGCGAGGTGGCCAGATCGAGTTTCGAACGGTCTGAAATGTCGAACGTATAGTTCAGCATCACGACGGGTTCGTGGTTGTTGCGCACACGGGCGTTACGTTTCTTGCCGTCCTGCCAGCCCCAGTTGGGGTTGTAATAGTTGTTGCCGACCAGATCGTAAGCTTCCTGCGTCGCCGCCTGCTGCGCACCGCGTTCGGTAGGAGCGCCCAGCAGGGTCAGCGCCAGACGATGACGCTGACCGAACTGCTTCTCGACAGCGGCAAAATAACCGAAAGCGTTGTAATAGACGCCATTGACATAGGAGTTGCCGCCCTGACGGGTCGAGACCGAAAAGGCATACGACCACCCGTTGTCCTGATAGCCCGAAGCATAGGTGACCATCGCGCGGAAACGGTACATCGAGTTGCCGTTTACGAGGCTCGCACGCAGGCCTTGACGCATCTGCGCAGGACTCGTCACGATATTGGTCGTACCGCCGATGCCGCCCAGACCGGCGTCCGACGCCACGATGCCCGACGTAACTTCCTGATTGCGGGTAGCGTCGTTCAGACCGCTCCACAACGACCACGGCGTATAGCCCGTCATGGCGTCGTTGAGCTGAATGCCGTTCATATACACGTCCTGATACTGCGAATCGTAACCGCGGACGTTGAAACGCATTTCGCTGAACTTGTAGGACGCGATGTTATTGAAGAGGTCTTTCGAAGCCGAGAGCGACGTGGGCAAAGCCTGCGCGTCGTCGGTGGTTTCGGTGTCGAACTCCGCGAAGACCGCGTCGTCGATCATCTGACGCTGCGTATCGGGCACGAGGATCACCGCATTGATGTCGCGCATCTGCGAACCGACACGTACGGCGATATTCGAAGTCTCGAATTCGGGAGTTTCGAACTGCAGCGAATATTCGCCCGCAGGAATATTTTCGAAAACGAAGTTACCCTGCGCATCCGAAACCGTTGTCGTACCGCCCGGCGTCATCGTAATCTTCACGTCGCCGAGTGCAATGCGTCCCGCACGCGAAACGACCCTGCCCTTGATACCGCCGTCCTGTCCAAAGGCGGTCAGCGTCACAAGCGACAGCACTAAAATTAGTAGACTCTTGATTTTCATAGACTATGTAAGTAATTTATTTGGCAAAATAGATATACACCGGGAAGTGGTCGCTGTAACCGCCCTGAAAGTTATTTCCCACGTACGTACGCAGGGGATATCCCTTATACTGTCCCTCTTTCTGCAGCATGTAGTACCGCTTGAAGATATTGCCGTAGAACTTCGATCCGGGAGCCTTCTGCAAACGAAGTCTGCCTTCGGAACCCGTAGCCAGATTCTCCGTGACCACGATATTGTCGAAGAGATTCCAGGCGTCGCCGTAAGCCAGCGTTCCGAGTCCCGCCTTGAGCATATCGGCAAAGGGATTGTAGAAATCGCCCGGCTTGAGATCCGTCATCTTGGCTTTGGCACCCAAACCCTCGGCAATGCTCTCGTCCGTAGGATCGTCGTTGAAGTCGCCCATGGCTACGACCTTGGTCGCCGGGTTGATCTTCAGCACGGAATCCGCAATGCGGCGCATCTGCTCCCCGACGGCAATGCGCTTGAATTCCGAAGCGTCCTTGCCGCCCAGCCGCGAAGGCCAGTGCGCCACCATAAAGAAGAAGGGTTCGTTCTCGATGGTTCCCCACATCGTCAGGATGTCACGGGTCTTGAAGTTGGGAAGCTGCGGCACGACGGTTTTCACCGGGAAACTGCCCTCCAGTTTGAACACATCGGGACGATACATGAAGGCCACATCGACGCCGCGGGCTTCGGGCGAATCGTAATGCACGATACGGTAGTTGCCGGGGGCCAATTTGGGCGTCGCCACAATGTCCTCCAGCACCGAGCGCGTCTCGACTTCCGAGACGCCGATAACAGCCGGATAATTCTTGTCTGCGGCAGCAATGTCGAAAAGCACCCGCTCGATATTGCCGAGCTTCTTGAAATACTTGGCGGAATTCCACTTCTTGGGACCTTCCGGCGTGAACTCGTCGTCATGCACCTCCGGATCGTTGATGGTGTCGAAAAAGTTCTCCAAGTTATAGAACATCACCTTGCAGGGCTTCTGCGCAAAGCACATTACGACGAACGCCGCCAAGAACAAAGTGAATATCAGTCGTTTTTTCATCGTTCTGAAATTTTAAGGTTTTACAATCCCCAAGAGGCGGCATCTGTCTTTTCCTTGACCTCGGCAGGCAGCGTGGGGAAGAATTCGAACTTGGTCAGCTCTTCGATCTCCTTGACGCTCTTCACCCAGCTTTTGGCCTCACCCTGACCTCCTTCGTTGGCCACCCAGAATCCGATGGACTTGAGCTGGCCGGCCGGAAGATTGCCCAGCCGGTCGCCGGGCTGCCGGATATTTCCCTTCACCGTACGCACCACCACTTTAAAATAATGGCTGGGCAGCGGGCACACCTGTCCGGCCTTGTCGGTCGTCGATGCCGTGCTGCCGGGCTTCCAATAGGCGCCCGTCACTACATAAAGCGTATCGGAGCAGACCCAGTCGCGCACCTTGCCTTCCAGACGCATCCATCCCTGCTGATTGAGCGTACCATACTGAGGCGTAGCGTTGGAGTTGTAGAATGTCTGGTACTGCATGGCCATATTGGCATTGCGGTCTGCATTCGGAATCTGGTGACCACGGTCATAAGATCCGGTATAACTGCCCCGACCCAGATCGGCCTGAAATAACGACGAAATCTTGGGATCGAAGGCCCACGGGTCTTTGGAAGGACGCCCCGAACCGATATACACGTCGTGCAGGGGATATGCCACCCACCACGCACCGCGCTTCGTCTTATCGAAACACAACGTGTAATTACGCATATTCCGGTTGTTAAGCTGAGCGAAATGCGACACATAAATATAGTTGCCGTCCTCCTTCTTCGCCGGAATTTCGGGCCAGACCAGATTATGGCCGGTCTCGTATACATCATCGTCCGACGAAGTGCTGAACTGGACGAGTTCAAGCTCGACGGGCATCTCGCCTTCGAACTCGAACCGAATCAGGGCATGCCGCTCGTCCTTGGTGTTGTTCGGCCAATAATAGACATACTGATTCTTGTCGGACAAACTCGTTCCGACCTTTCCCGTCTTGACAGTCTGGCCTCCCGGCGCTGTCCGGTTAAACGAAATCCATTCGGCTCCCGAAGTGATTTCAGCCGTCCACGGCGTCCCCGTATCTCCGGTCCCGATCAGCACGGCAGCGCCCTCCTGATCGGGATGCACGGTCTTGGAAGGGTCCCACTCCACCGAGTTGGCTCCCCCGCCTCCCTTATTGTCGGAATCCTTACCGCACCCCGTAAAGGCGACAGCTATCAGCACCATCGCCGCAAGGGAAGCGGCAAACATCCGCGAACTATATTTATATATCAACGTCATTCAATTAAAAACTAAGTGCGAAAATACGCATTTTAAGACAACCTTCCCCCGGCAGGATGTTCCTGCCGGGAGAGGGAGTGTCGATATTCGGTTATTCTGCCGGGTTGATAGCAACAGACTTAATATAAAAAGCCTTACCGCTTCCTGCTACACTAGTTGCATTATCCCATGTTAAAACAATGTCACCTTCAACAGCTACTGCATTTTCAAATGTATATTCGGCAGCCAAAGACGTCAAATCAGCAGTGCTATTTCCATCACAAACAAATGTCGTAGATCCGACCTGCACCTTCAAAGTTACATTAGCACTAGCAGCTCCACTGCTATTAACAACAATCTTTTTCACCCCACCAGTATATGCCGTGGATTTCAATACAAATTGGCTGGCCGGTTGATTCTTAGATCCAACCTGAACACCTTTATTATTGTCGTTTCCAAAGTAGAACGATGATCCCGACCAAGTAGGACTCGTAATCCATTCCAACTCTGGCGTACCTTTAACGATGGTCACACCATCGGCTTTCGAACCTAAATCACCATTTACAAGGCTCCAAACATATGCAACACCGGGAGTTACTTCACCACCCGACGATTTTTTCAACTGCGTCAAAGCAACTGTAGCATCGTTTCCTCCGGTAGCCGTAATAGTCAGAGTCTCTTTAATGTCCGTATCGCCCGTATTGGCGGTTTTAGGCGAAATCTTCACGGTCGTTCCCTCGACCGACGCGTTGAAGGAAGTCAGCGAAGATAACGTAAATCCATTGAAATTCACACCTTCGATCGTCACAGTCTTTTCAGCCGTATCATCCGACGCCCACGATAACGAAGAAGGAGTTACATCGATAATCATAGGGGCCGTAGACTTAAAGTTCTTCACGTCGTCGAGATTACGGGGAAGAATTTGGTTCTGACCGGAATACACCGCACCGATACCCGTAATTTCGGCAGTCGTTGCGATATAAGGCTGATCTTTGAAAGTTGTCCAAGCATTTTTATTGAGGTATACGGCTAAGTTAGCTCCTCCGGCCGTCAGCGTACGGGTCGTATTCGCTCCGCTGTCCATCCACATGCCGGCAGCACTCGTCGTAGCTTCGATCGTGACGGGCATATTGAAATAATTCGAAATATCGGCGACCGAATTCACCTTGATAGGAGTTACTGCATTACCGCTCGACTGCACGATCACTTCACCGGTCCCGATTTCCGAAACCTGAGGAATCGAATTGCGGATCTGACCTTTTGCGACACCTGCCGTTAGCGTGACGAGCACTTTATCGCCCAGTTTATAGTCACCTTCACTCCAAAATACCGAGTTGTAAAGCGAAATACCGTTTCCACCGGTCGTAGCTCCGGGAGTCATCACGTAAAGCGTACCGAAAGAAGCATTGCCAGCTTTGGGATCACCGCAAATTACACCTTCGAAGGTATAAGTCACATTTTCGTCGATCACCTCGGCAGCAGAAGTCGCCGTGATCTTGGCCAAGAGTTCGGGAATCGTAATTGTTGTCGCACCGCCGCTTCCGCCGGTCGTTACGAACGTCTTATGATCGCCGTAAAGAATATCACCGGTGTTGGGAGTCGCGTAGGCGCGGAAAGCGTACTGCGTCTCCTTCGTCAGGCCGGTAACGTCTACGGTCCATGTCGCAGCCTTCGTTGCGGCCGGAACTTTCACGGAGCCTGTCCAATCGGGCGTATTTCCCGTGGCGAAGACCACATACTCCACGCCGACGGCCGAATAGTCGGCCAGATCGGCATTGGCGATCGAGCCGCCCAGCGTCACCGTCGTCTCGGCTACATTCGAAGCGTTGGCCGTCGTAACCGCAGGCGTAGCGGCACCGCCGCCCAAATCGATCTCTGTCCCACCCGTGCCAACGAAAATACGGACATCATCAACACGAGTTCCGGTCGCACCACTCGGATATTCAATTTTCAAAGAAAGACGTGAAACAGTATTTTTCAGCGTAATATCAGCCGATGCCCATTTCCAAGCCGGAGTTGCATCTACATTTTCCAGATTATACGCTATTTCAGTCCAATTTTCGGCATCTGACGAAAGATAGAGTTTAATGACATCCTTTTGGGGATCGAAAGCATCAGTATTACCATACAATCCAAAACGGATTGACAGATTCTTTTCAGTTGTAAGAACAAGATCCTGCACCGTAAAATATGCATTCTTACCTGCCTGCAACCACATCAAGCCTTTACCTGAAAAGCCCGCGCTTGTCGGAGAAGCCGTTGTTGCCGTCCAACGGTTCGAAGCGTAAGCTGTTTTATAGTCTGACGTACCGGAAACATAGCCGAATCCGCTGCGAATCACATACGGACTTTCATTGATATAAGGCCACTTGTCGAGTTTCTGTTCCAAATCACCGAACGATTCATAGAATATGTCGTTCGACACCCCCTTCTGTGATACCGCTATCGTCTTGGTGCCAAAGTCATTGCTGACGACTATCGAACCCAGATTTTTTATTTCCGAAGAAGCATTGGCCTCAGAAGCAGTTACGGTAATCGAAGTGTCGGAAGCCGTACCCGTAGTTTTGTCGATCGAGAAGCCTGAACCGGAAACAGTCGCTTTCCAGTCACCGGTAGACGTAACCGTAATTTTTGCCGTCGCTCCGGCTGCATCACCGAGAGAAATGGCCGTAGGATCGACAACAAGCGATCCGGTAGCTCCCCCATTGAACGAGACATCATCCAATCGATAGGTGTTGTTATGCCCTACATAACGGAAAGCTACATATACTTTATCAGAAGCGGCATAAGCCGAAAGATCGGCAGACTCGTCAAAGTACACGTTGATCTCATTTACCCCCTCTTTATACTCGATTGTCTTAACAACAGTCCATACACTGGGATCGGTAATCGTTTCGTTTGTTACCGTAGTAGAAGCTACGATCTCAATCTTGCTGTCGTCAGCTGCACTTGCCGTTGCATTGAAATACCATGCCAGTTTGAACGTCAACACTTTATTATCCGCAGCTTTCACATTAAACGGAGTCATTATAGCATAAGCCGTAACGGTCTTCTGCGTTGAGCTGTTAGGAGCACACTGAAGATAGAACGTGTCTCCAAATACACTGCCGAACCATCCCAATTTAGGATTGGCCGGATACCCAGCATCACTCGAAGTAAACGCCCAATTGGGAGAATCGTAAACAACACCACTAATAACATCGTTGAAACTGTCGCCAAACTGCGTCACAACAGTAGTCGGAAGCTCTACATCACCGACAGGCGGTGTCACGGAGCCATTATCCAAATCGACCTGCTGTCCACCGGCACTCGTCACCAAAGTAACATCGTCAATACGATAGTTGCCGTCAGGCTTCTTAGTGGATAAGAATTTAATATACAGATGCTCCGAGAATTCCTTCAACGTAAAGTTCAACGTTGCAAGATTCCAGTTTTTCTCAGCCACAAAGTTTTCGAAAGTATAGGGAATGGCATTGGTCCATTTTTCGCCGTCTTTACTGAATTGAACGGTCAGCTGATCGTAGATCTCAATATTGGGAGCATTGAAATAACTTGCGCCGAAAGTCAAAGTATATCCGGTTTGGCCCTGAGGAAGCGTAATATCCTGAACCGTAAAATAAGTGTTTCCGGTGCCAAACATCAAATTAGAACCACCGGAACCTTCATAGGCACTTCCGTTGCCGACACTGGAAAGATTACTGCGAATATCAACCCCTTCACCGGCATAAGTTACGGTCGAAGAGCCTTCACCGGTCTTATCCCAGCCATCGTATGAAGCAACCGGAGTTTTATCTCCCGTCGTTCCGAAAGTTTCTTTATAAACAAGTTTTTCGGGAACGACTTCACCCTGGTTAATGGTAACCGTCTTGGTGAAATAGGCGCCGTAGGAGTTCTTGAGCTGGAAACTCAGCGTTGCCGTACGGCTCTCGTTGCTTGCGGGGATCGAGAATTCGACCTCGGTCGTACCGGCTTTTCCATCGGTCGCGGAAGGAGTCACCCAGTCTGCGCCCGATTCGAAAGCGAGCGTCCACGGACGATTGCTTTTCACCGTAACGGCAGACGCACCTTCGGCCACGCCCTCGGCGGAAAAGGTCAATGCTTCGGGAGCAACCTCAAGATAAGGCATCCCGTCGTCATCGTTATCATCCACACACGATGTAAACGCCGTCGCGGCGATCAGGAACATCGCACCGAACAATAACCTCAAAAGGTTTAACTTTTTCATAGAAGAGTTGTTTAAAATTGATTAAAAACTTTTATTTTATTTCTAAAAAAACTTACGATTCCTTACATAATGGTAATATTATGCCTCAAATCTAACATTATTTTCCGGACCGACAAAAGCCTAAACGCCTTTTTTATATTACGATTAGGTTAATTAGCGGACATCGGCGTCCAATGCGGACACAATCGGAGACAAAAGCCCCGGAATACGCACGTTTCTGCATATTCCGGGGCTAATAGTCTTTCGGGATCAACGGATGCGGTCGGCCGCGCGCACCATCAGTTCGTCGCGGAAAACCGCACGTGCGGCGAGGTATGCGAAAAGCAGGCAAACCAGCGGCAGCACGACGGCAGGTTTCAGCACCTGCGTATGGAACGTCTGTTCCGCAAACACCCGGTAGCTGAGAAAGTAGTACACGCCTTCCATAACGGCGGAGCCGACGAGCAGCACCATTTCAACCACGCAGAGCCGGAGCTGGAGCAGGCGGCGCTTGAACAGGAAAATCGTAATAAACGGCAGCACGCAGGCCAGCGCCAGCACGACGCCCATATAAACCGTCGGCTGCACGGCTTCGCCGGCAGCGGTTTTCAAAGAAAAGGCATACAGCCCGAACTCTCCGGCCTCGCCGGCGAACCACGCAAGCGGAGCGAAAAGCGTAACGGCCATAAGCGCCGTGACAATCAGCATGTAAAGCGTTTGGATTCGTTGTATCATAGGGTCATAAAGTTTTATCTATCAAATATTTGTTCCTGTCGGAGGAGCCGCGGTTGATAAGCTCGCCCAAAAATCCCGCCAAAAACAGCTGGACTCCGAGGATAATCGCCAGAATCGCCAAATAGAAAAGCGGCTGATCGGTAACCGCCCTCAGCGGCAGTTCGTGGACCTGCTTCCAGATTTTGGCGGCGATGATCCAGACCGTCGTGCCGCCGCCGATAAGGAACATCAGCGTCCCCAGACTGCCGAAGAAATACATCGGCG
>ERZ857775.4468-NODE-4468-length-10039-cov-4.454427_pt1 | contig 10039 bp, 7 predicted proteins | sample MGYA00519698_ERZ857775 | MGnify/ENA primary metagenome ERZ857775 (study PRJEB31778, sample SAMEA3449363) | human gut metagenome | biome: human gut; feature: human-associated habitat; material: faeces | place: United Kingdom | collected 2010/2012 ...
TGCGGCCGCGGCCGTAGGTGTCGGGCAGACCGGTGATGATGTGGGTGTGGCGGGCAGCCTTCATCTCAGGGGTGTAGGCATCGAACACAGCCTGGTTGTGGGTGCGGGTATAGTCGGTAAAGATCTTGTGCAGCTCCTCGCTGGGCTGATAGCCGTAGGTGGTGCAGGCCTGCTCTGCCATCTTGATGCCGCCGTAGGGCATGAATGCACGCTTCAGGGGCTTGTCGGTCTGCAGGCCGACGATCTGCTCCAGATCCTTCAGGGTCTCGTCGATATAGCCGGGGCCGTAAGCGGTCAGGCTGCTGACGACTTCGGTCTCCATGTCCAGCACGCCGCCCTTGGCGCGCTCTTCCTTCTGCAGCTTCTGCAGGGCACCCCACAGCTTATCGGTCGCCTCGGTGGGGCCAGCCAGAAAGCTTTCGTCGCCGTCGTACGGGGTGTAGTTCTTCTGGATGAAGTCGCGGACATTGACTTCCTCTTTCCAGATGCGGCCCTCAAAGCCTTCCCACTGTTCAAAATTGATCATTGGAACCTCCTTGCTCCATTCCATGCATTGGTTAGCATAGCCTAACTGTTGAGCCTTTGAAAAGCCGCTCCTTGTTGGCGGCTTTCTGGGGGCGGACTGATCGGAGCAGCTCTGAACAAAAATTTGTCAAAGCGCCTCCTTGGACACACTGCACCCTTGAGAACCGCCCTGCTGCCAAAAAGCAGCGGCGAGATGTGGAGTTGCAGTGCTGCAGGAACTATAATAACAAAGATGCCGGTCAAAAGCAAGAGGAAACTGGTGGATTTTGCACAGCCTTAGCCAGCTGTGTCTGTACAGGGTGCACGAATCGGGCAGAAAAAAACTTTACTGCAAAAAAGTTCCGGAAAATTTTCAAATAAGGGTTGACAAGGCTAACTGCGTATGGTATTCTGTTCTCGCAACGAGGTTAGACAAACCTAACCGCTTGAAACGCGTTGCACCAGAACAGCAGAGGTACCTGCAATGCTTCTGCGCAAAACTCAAGTCTGCTATAGCGGTTAAGCTATACCGGACGTCAGGTTTGTCGTGGCGAGGCCACTCCATCTTGCTTACGCAAGACCGCTTTGTGGCTTAAAAGCCCCACTGGGGCTTTCATTGCTGCGCAAACGCCAATTCCTCCATTCCATTCTCTTTTTCAAAAGGAAGCTGCAGCATGGTTTGCTCTGCGGCCTCCGGCGCGGCATTCGGTGTGATTGGTACCGCATCGCGTGCAAAGAAAACAAAAACGGGACGTGCAGCTTGACCACCTGCACGCCCCGATTTTTGTTTTATATAGAAAAGGAACGATTTATTCCACGATCTCCGCAAGCGCCTGATACAGCTCTGCGGCCCCGCCGCCGGGGTATTTGACCGAGACAAAGGCATTGTTCAGGATGCACACCCCATCGGAATAAACCGTGAACAGCAGCTGATGATTCTCTGCGTCATCGTAATAGCTCACGGTGATGGAATCCACCGGAAATTCGTGGGAGTAGGAGGAATAGTTCTGGCTGAGCCGTCTGACACAGCGCACGCCGGAAAGCACTTCCGAAATGTTCTGATAGATCTCATCCGAACTGGAATAAACCTCGAACTCCATTTCGTTGGAGCTGGCAAAATTCTGCTGGTGCTCTGCCCGGACACTGGCCTGTGTGCTGGCGCTGATCTTTGATGCAAGGTCGATCTTGCTGGAAGGCAGGATGAGCACCAGAAGCAGCACCACCAGCACCACAAGGCCGAACCGGTACAGGATGCTCTTGTTCTTCATAAAGAGTCACGCCTCCTTTGGCGGTGTCCGGGTCAGACGCCGCTGGGCGAGGAAAAAGCCCATGGCGCTGGCGGCAAACACGAAATAATAGCTGGCGATGCGGTAGAGCATGAGCACGCTCATCACCTCACCGGAAGGCAAAAAGCTGCTGTACAGCAGCAGAAAAGCGGTCTCGATAGAGCCCATGCCTGCCACGTTGGGCAGGGCGTTGGAGACGAACAGCATCAGGCTGGTGAGCAGCTGCACCCGCGCAAAACTCAGCGGGGACAGCTGCATGAACTGGATGCACAGCCACGGCAGGCAGAACAGCAAAAACAGCTTGAGCGCCTGCAGGGCAAAGAGCTGCACACAGCGGGCCTTGTCGGCCAGCAGCAGGCGGCTCTCGATGCCCAGTACATCCAGCTGCTCCAGCCAGTCGGCCCGGCGCTGCTGCCATTTTTCGGTCTTGGGCAGAAAGCCCAGTGCCCAGCGGGCCAGATTCTGCACCAGCGGCGACACGCACACCAGCACCAGCGCCACGATCACCAGCGCTACCACAGCATATGCCATGGGCAGATATTTCAGCACGCCGGTGGTGTTGGCGGCCAGCCATTTGTGCTGGAGCAGCAGCATCACGGTGGCGTACAGCAGCACCGTGGTCTTGTGGAATACATATTGCAGGGTCATCAGGCCCACGCCGGGGCCAATGTCCAGCCCGGCCTGATGCAGATACCAGGTCTGCACCGGCACGGCACCCGCGCCCAGGGTGACCACGTTGCCAAAGGTGCCGCACCAGGCGTTGTCGATGCCCTGCCGCAGGGTGAAGCCGGGCAGCCGCCCCCGCACGATGACATAGGAGACACAGCCCTCCAGCAGCGGGTAGCTGATGCCCAGCGCCAGTACCACCAGCACCTGCCACAGGTTCAGCTGGGCAAGGGCGGCTGTGATCTCAGCCCAGTGATCCCGGAAGATGAGCACGATCACGCAGGTGAGCGCCAGCAGGATCAGCAGAGATAATACGGCCTTTTTGCGGGAAGGCTGAGAGGCGGCAGATTGGTTCATGAGGGCAGGGACTCCTTTCAGACAGGATGAAACTTTTTTAAAAGTATAGCACAGCCGCCGGCCGTCTTTGTGAACGGAAGCCGAATTTTCTTGTGCAATCCGGCCCGGATGATAAAAAAGATGTCCGGAATGGAAAGAAACTGACAAATATTGCAGCTTGTTTTGATGCACTGCGTGCAAAAACGCCCCGGAAGATCACACGGATTTTCCGGGGCGTTGAATTTAACAAGAATAAAACAAAAGGCTTAGCGGGACTCGGTCAGCTCCCGGATCAGACGGACCAGGGTGGAGACATAGGCTTCGTTGGTGTAGTAGCGCTCGTAGAGCTTGCGGCAGTCGGCCTTCATAGCGGCCAGCTGGTCGGGGTGCTCGATGGCGTGGGCCAGCACTTTGGAAAGCTGGGCGGGGTCGTCGTTGCGGTACACAAAGCCGTCCACCCCTTCCGTGATGAGCCCGGCGGTGCCGGTGTGCTCCGACACGATGGAAGGCTTGCCGAAGATCAGGCCCTCGGTCACAAAGGTGGGCATAGGGTCATCGCGGGAAGCGCACACAATGCAGGTGCACTGCTCCATCAGCGACTTGATCTCCGGGCGTTCCAGCCGCTTGCGGTAGAACACATTATGAGGGAACTGCTCGGTCAGGGCGTGCACATGGGCGGAAACGTCCCGGTCGGAAGCCTTGCCCACAAAGAGGAAGGAGGCCTTTTCCCGCACCTCCGGCGGCAGCAGGCGGATGGCTTCGCAGTAGATGTCCTGCCCCTTGCGCATCTCCATGGAGCCCACCGTGACAAACAGGGGCCGCCCGCCGGCATAGCTCAGGTCGTAGCGAGGGAAGCTCTCGCGGGCGTAGTCGGGCAGGCCGTAGATCAGCTGCTCCACCTTGAATTTGGGCCGCACCGAGTGCATGGCGGCGGTGGCGTGGGAGCCCACAGCGGCAATGTGCACGTTGTCGGCCAGCTCCTTGGGGATCTTGTGGGTGATGAAGGGATAGCCTGCAAAGGCGTCGTGCAGCCACCACAGCACCGGTACGAAGCCGCCGTTCAGGGTGCGCACGGCAGGGGCTTCCACCACCGTGTTGGCCAGCACAAAGTCTGCGCTGGAAGCCAGCTCCCACAGGGTGGAAGAGGTCACGCAGTCGCGGCGGGTGACCACGGCAGCTCCGGCCTCCAGAAAGAGCGGCAGAGAGCCCTCGTCCGAGGGACCCAGCACCACCACTTCATAGCCAAGACTGCGCAGCACCGGGATGGCGCTCACCAGCACGATGGGCGCACCGGTCATCGTGAGTTCATGGCTCAGCACCACGGCGCGTTTGCCGGTGGCCGAGAATACGTCCTCGGCGCACAGCTCCCGGCGGAAGTGCAGCAGTGCCTGCGGGACGCAGCGGCAGTTCTGCGCCAGCTGGTTTGCCAGCCGCAGCAGTTCCAGCACATCGTCTTTGCCGCGGGCCGCCGCGCGGCAGCGGTCCAGCAGGGCGCGGGAGAGCAGGGCACAGCGCTGGCCGGGCAGGTGCTGGTCGGTCTGGTACAGGGCACTGCCGCCGTCGTAGCCGAACACGGCATCGCACACCACAAGGTCAGCCCCCTGCTGCAAGGCGGCTGCAAAATAGGTGAGGGCGGTGGAGGTGCACTCCACATCCTCGCTCACCAGCAGCACACCGTTCACGGAGGGGGTCAGCTCACCTTCCAGCCGGTCCACCAGCCGGAACTTGCGGTGCAGCTGCTCGGCCAGAGAAAGGGTCAGGGCATTGCGGCGGCCCGGGGCGTACACCAGCAGATAGGTGCTCTGGGTGTCGGTATAGGTCTGTTCCCGCAGCTGGCGGCGTTGCAGGGGGCTGTAACTGCTGTACATGTACGAACCCCCTTCAATGCCGGTGGAACAGGCCCAGCAGCTTGCGCAGCGGTGCCGTGAGCTTCCAGCTGCTGCTGCCCAGCACGTTTTCCAGCGAGGCTTCGTAGGCGGCCCGGCTGTTCTGCAGGTCGGTCAGATGCTGCTGCTGTTCTGCCAGCTGCTTGCGCAGCTGCTGGATCTCAGCGTTTGCCTCCAGCAGCTGTTCGGTGCCCTGACGGGACACGGCCTCGGTCTCTTCCTTGAGCACGGTCAGCGCCCGCAGCAGGGCCTTGCCGGGCTGCTCATGCAGGTAGCGGCCCAGGGGATAGTAGCGATATTTCACCGCAAACCGCAGCCCGGCAGGGAAGCCTACGGCACTTTCCACTGTCAGGTTGGGGTCGATGTTCATGAACAGCATGGTGCCCTCCTGCAGGGCGTTGCCGTTGAGGATGTGGTAGCTGAGCCGCTCGTCTGAGAGGGAAAAATCGGTGATGCAGCAGGCAAATTCACCGGGGTCCAGCCGCAGGGCCCTGGCCTCCACGGGCAACTCGAACACAGCCGACACTTCGTGGGTCAGCTCGTCGTAGGAGTCAGGGGCAACGGTCAGGCACTCATGGGGCGAAAAACCGGAGCCGGAGTCGTAGAACAGCTGGGGCAGAAGCAGAGCACCCTGTTCGGTGTCGGCACCCTGCGAGGCCAGCACGGCCTCATATTTCAGCACCTGCTGCTCCAGCTCCAGGCACCGCTGTGCCAGCCGGGAAACGCCTTCGTCCGACAGCCGGAGCTGCTGTTCCAGTTCGGCCACGCGGCTGCCTGCCGCGTCCAGGGTCTGGGGGGCATCGTTGTTCATAACCGGATTCTCCTCTTGTTTTATAGGATACGGCTGCACCGCAGCAGCCGGGGAAATCAATGCTGCGAAAGCGCGGGGATACGCCGCTGGGCCTGCCGCCGTGCGGCTGAGGCTTTGACGATCCAGCTGCGCCGCAGGTTCAGCAGGGCGCACACCAGCCCGATGGAGGTAAACGCGATCACGTTCTGCAGCAGCATACCCCGCAGCGGGTGGTCTGTAAAGTGAGCCGCGAACAGATACCACGGAATGGCGATAAGCTCCACCGTGTGGATGCAGAAGATGTTCAGTGAGTTGCGGCCGATGGCCTGCAGGCCCTGTGCGATGGGGCCGGTAAAACGGTTGAGCCGCATGAACAGGCGGATGAACAAAAAGCCGGTGGCTGCATCCAGCAGGATGCTCAGCGGGCCGAGGGTCCACTCGCCCATGGAAATGCAGTCGGTGCTCTGGGCAAGCAGAGCTCCCACAGCGGTCAGAGCTGTGCCGCCCAGCAGGATGTACAGGGTGCGGCGGGGCAGGGGCTTGTCCAGCCAGCGGTTCTTCTTGGCCAGATAGCCGATGTAAAGGTAGGGCACGATCACGGCCCCCTGCGAAAGGCTGAAGGGCAGCTCCCACACCAGTGTGGTGCCCCAGCCCAGCAGCATGATGCCGAGCACAGCCCAGTGTGTGTATTTCTCCGGGAAGATATTCAGGATGGCGTCCAGCAGCACCCAGCCGATCAGCAGCGAGAGCAGATACCACATGGGGCCGGTGGAAAAGAACTGCTGCCCGGCATAAGTAGTGGTGTGGGGCAGCCCCAGCAGAAAGCCGCCGGCCACCTTGAGGGTCTCGGTGACGCTGCTGGGGAAGTAATGGAACGCCATGTAGTGGCACAGCAGATGCAAGAGCGAAGTGCACGCCGCCGTGATGCAGTAGGGCTTGAGCAGCGCTCTGAGCTGCTGCTGGATGCACTTGCCGATGGAGCGCTTGCGGAAACCGTAGCCGCTGGCAATGAAAAAGGCCGCCATCAGGGCCTCACGATAGATGAACGGGAAAAACGCCGTGAGCGACAGCCCGCCGGAGATCTGCATGGGGTAGAGTTCGGCGGTGTGGGCCAGCACGATGGTGATCATGCCCACGCCCTTGAGCATGTCGAACATGCCGATGGAGTTGACGGTGCTGGGTCTGGTGCCTTCCATGAAAAGGGTCCTTCCTTGCGCCGTCCGGAAACATGTGACCAACAGGCGCATACAGTAAAAAATGATCCATTTATAAGGATATAAGGCTAGTATAATGCTTTTTGTGCACACTGTCAATTTTGAATTGCCCACCGCCGGGTGGCAATTGTTGTCTTTACCGATAAAAAAAGCCCGGCAGAAGGGCCGGATTTCTGGGCAGACGGCACAGGCTGCCGGATGGAAAAAACAAGATGTGCAAGATTTAATTGCCAAAAATGGAAATTAAATCTTGCAAAAGTATTGCATTGCCAATGGCGGTATTGTATACTGAACACAATCGAAAAAGCGGCCCGGCCCCGGGTGGGCCCGGCTGCAGGAATGTAAAAAACAGTGACGTGGAGGCTAACATGGTTCATTCGCTGTATCAGTCTCTGAACAATCTGGAAACGATCTACGCAGACCGGATTGGTATCCGCTATTATGATGAGGCCAAGGGCGGCGTGGTGGAGGTGCCCTTCCGGCAGTACGCTGCAGACCTGCGGCGGTTCGTGGCATTTTTACGCAGCCGCACCCCGAACCCCCTGGGGCAGCGGGTGGCCATCCTGGCCCGCAACAGCTACCACTATGTGATGTGCCTATACGGTGCAGTGCTGGCCGGAGCTGTGGCAGTGCCCCTGAACACCGGCAAGAACTGGGACGAGATCCGCTACGAGCTGGATCTGGTGGAGCCGATGTGCGTGCTCCATGACGGCGAGTACCTGAGCCGGGAGCCGGCCCTGGGCCAGGCGTACGGGGACCGTCTGGTGCCTATGGACGCCTTTACTGCCTTTGAGCCTGCCATGGACATCACCGAGGTGCCGGACCTCAGCGCACTGGCCTTTATCATGTTCACCTCCGGCACCACCGGCCGCAGCAAGGGCGTTATGCTGTCCCAGAAGAACCTGTTCACCGCCATGCCTGCCTTCCTGACCCCCTTTGAGGATGTGCGGAGCCAGACCGGCTGGAACACCGACGCGTTCAGCTCTCTGTCCTGCCTGCCCATGTTCCACATTTCGGCCATGACCAGCCTGGTGTCCTGGAGCATCACCGGCCACTGCGTGAACCTGTGCAACGACCTGAAATATTTCTACCGGGACCTGGGGGCCATGCGGAGCGACGTGATGGCGGTGGTGCCGGTGCTGCTGAAGAGCATTTATCATGATGTGATGAAGGGCAAACGGGAGCGTCTGAACGGCCTGCGTATGCTGACCTGCGGCGCAGCCATGTTTGACCCTGCCATGCTCCAGGACCTGATGGACCGGGGCTTCTTCATCGCCCAGATGTACGGCCTTACCGAGACCTGCGGTGACGGTGCCTGGAACTCCTCCCAGGAGGAAAAGTATCTGACCAGCGTGGGCCATGTGGACGACAGCTGCCAGTACAAGCTGGAGGACGGGGAACTGTGCATGCGTGGTGACCCGGTGATGCTGGGCTACTACAAGGACCCGGAGGCCACCGCCGAGGTCATTGACGCGGACGGCTGGTTCCACACTGGCGATCTGGCCCGCAAGGACGAGGACGGCTACTATTTCCTGACCGGCCGCAAGAAGAACCTCATCATTCTGGACAGCGGCGAGAACATCAGCCCCGAAGAGCTGGAAGGCATCGTGGGCAAGTGCGAAGCCGTGAAGGAATGTGTTGTAAAAGAAATGGGCAAGAAGATCGGCGTGGTGGTCTATTGCGACGAGGACAAACAGCAGCAGGTGCGGGACTTTATCACCGAGGCAAACCGCACCCTGCCGCTGTACAAGCGTATGAGCGCAGTGGAGTTCAGCACCGAGCCGCTGCCGCGCAACGGTGCAGGCAAGCTGCTGCGCCAGTGATACAGATGCGATCGAATGCCCGGATGCATAAATGGGCCGGCAGACCGGCAGACTGAAAACAGGAGTTCCGACAAAAAACAAAGCTTTGTTGCCGGAACCCTTGCGCACAGGAGAGAATCAGGGTATTATTATGGAAAGGCATAGGAGATTGTGCCTATTATCCGTCACGGAAAGGAAGAAAATTTCTATGGAACGAGCAGAGATCATTTCCCAGATCCTGGCCATCCTGGAGGATGTTGCCGAGGTCTCTCCCGAAGATGTGAATGAGAACAGCGTCCTGATGGACGATCTGGATCTGTCCTCAATGGAGATCCTGACCATTGTGGCAGACCTCGAGGAGACCTTCGGCCTGCGCATCCCTGAAAAGGAGCTGCGCAACTTTGTGACCATAGGGGATCTGGTGGATTATCTGGCGGCAAACGCGGGGTAACAGTTCATGAATGAGTCGCAGCGCTCGACGGAGTACATCTTTCAGGGAACGATGTACTTCTTCCGTCGGGAGAAAATCCTGTGTCGGTACCAGTTTGCGCTGCAGGATGCGGTGGAACCCGCTCTTTTGCAGCGCGCACTGGAGGCGGCGCTTTCGGCCGCACCGTACTATCGGGTACAGCTGGTGCAGGAAAAGCGGAGCTTTTTTCTGGAGCCGAACCCGAACCCCTGCCTTGTGTATCAGGGCAGTGCACAGCGCGATATCCCGGAGGAAACGAACGGCTATCTTTTCAGCGTGAGCTGTGAGGGGGACACCGTCTATTTTGACTGGTATCATTTCCTCATGGACGGCCACGGGGTGTCGCCCTTCCTCACCCGCATTCTGGAACAGTACTGCAACCTGCGCTATGGCACGGCGTTTGAAAACACGCCCATCGTGTGCAGCCCGGCCTATGACATCGAGGCCATGATGGAAAAATATCCACCCCACACAGCCACCGAGAGCACGATGCAGAGGGATGTGGTGCAGACCTACGAGGGCAGGATGCGCCGCACCCGGGTGCGGCTGACCAAGCAGAGCCTTGTGGACCGGGCAGTGGAGAACGGCGTCAAGCCCTTTACAGCGCTGGCCGGTCTGCTGAGCCTTGCGCTGCGCAGCTATCTGGGCAAAGACGAGATCCAGTATTCCTACTCGGCAGATACCCGCAGGGAAGCGGGCGTGCCGGATGCCCTTTACAACTGCGTGTGCTCCTTCCAGAGCGGCGTGAAGCTGAACGATGACACCCGCCTTGCGGACATCGTGCCGGAAATGGATGCCGAGGTGCTCCGCACCCTGCAGCCGGAGGCAAAGCTGCGCCAGATGGTCCAGCAAATGAGCTGGGTGTACAAGGTAGACCAGCAGAAAGCGCCCCTGCGCATCAAGCAGAGGGTGTTCCAGATGGGTGAGTACATCAGCGGTGTCCCGGCGGATTTCTGGCTCAGCTATCTGGGCAATCCGCTGCTGCCGGCTACGCCGGAGCTTGAGCAGTACACCAAAGACTTCAACGTCTGGGTCCCGCCGGATGGCGGCTCCATGGGTGTGGAAGCCTCCAGCCTGAATGGCATC
>ERZ857775.4472-NODE-4472-length-10027-cov-6.939130_pt1 | contig 10027 bp, 10 predicted proteins | sample MGYA00519698_ERZ857775 | MGnify/ENA primary metagenome ERZ857775 (study PRJEB31778, sample SAMEA3449363) | human gut metagenome | biome: human gut; feature: human-associated habitat; material: faeces | place: United Kingdom | collected 2010/2012 ...
GCAGGGGCAGGGGTTCATCGCTGCCACCGCCATGATGCGGCTGGGATAGGTGATGCTCCCACCGGCCCGGGAGATGGTCACCCGGCTGTTTTCCATGGGCTGGCGCAGGGCCTCCAGCGCCGCCCGCGCCGCCGCGGCCGTCGCAGCCTGCGGGCTCGATGCGCGCGTGCGCGGCGAGACGCTCAGCCTGGCCCGGTTCGCCGCTTTGAGCGACGCGCTCGGCAGCGAGCTCGGCAATGACGCGGGTTGACATAACGAAATGAAACAGGCCGTTCCATATCCGGAACGGCCTGTTTTCTATGAATTTGTGTTGATTTAAAGTTTACATAATGCAGCGCGTCGAACGCACAGCACACAACCGGCAGCAATGTTGGAAAGCGGGGGAGCCCGAGGGGGCAACGCCCGCCTCGGGTGAGATCATGCATCGCCTTTGGCGCTGCCTTCTCCTTGCCGAGAGGGTGCTGAGCGCAGCGAAGCGGATGCGGTGGAAAGGTTCTTTCACTGCCGGTGCCGCCCACCTCCCCGCATACCGCCCGCCATCCCCGCATACGCTGGTAGCAAACCAGAACCGGGAGGGGAGCCTATGCCATACGAGGACAAGAAGGCCGCGCCGCAGCGCCGGCCGCACGCGGTCACGCTCGACGAGCGCAGCCATCTGACCGTCACGGGCGTGGACGAGGTCGTGCGCTTCGACGACACGGAGGTCTCCATGCGCACGTCGCGCGGGATGCTCACCGTGCACGGGGAGGGGCTGCGCGTCGGCCGTCTTGCGATCGACACGGGGGAGCTGGCCATCGACGGCGCGTTTGACGCGCTCGACTACACGGAGGAGACGGCGTCCGGCGGCGGCTTCTGGTCGCGCCTGTTCGGCGGATGAGCCTGCACCCGCTCGCCCAGCTCGGGCAGGTGGCGCTGGCGCTGGGGCTCGGCGCGGCGCTCGGGCTGCTGTTCGATGTGCTGCGCGTGCCGCGCCGCCATGTGCGCCGGGCCTTTCTCCGCGCGGTGCTCGACGCCGTGTTCTGCCTGGCGGTGGGGCTGACGGTGTTCGCCTTCGGCATGGCGGCCGGCTCGGGGCAGGTGCGCCTGTTCATGTTTCTCGCCATCGCGGCCGGCTGGACGGGCTACTTTGCCTGGGTCAGCGGACAGGTTTTGCCGCCGCTGGAGCAATTTTCCCGCCGCTGCGCGCAAAAAACGCGCCAATTTGCCGCCCCCGGACAGAAATTTGCAAAAAAAGTTTGGATTTTTGCAAAAAAACGCTTCCAAAATCGCCGCAGATGTTTTAGAATAGACTGTATTACTGGAAGCAGATACGATCCGGGGGGAGGTTCTGCAGACTGTGAAATTCAAAAAGGCAAGCATCTTTACAACGCTGGTCATCGCGGTGCTGATGGTGTACGCGCTCATCAGCCTGTTTGTGGTGCACCGGCAGACCCGGCAGCTTCAGGATCGCGCGGCGACGCTGCAGCAGCAGGTGTCCGAAATGACCCAGGCCAACGCCGAGCTGCAATATCAGATCGACCACAGCGAGGACGACGACATGATCGAGTCGGTCGCGCGCGAAAAGCTCGGTCTGGTCAAGCCCGGTGAAAAGATTTTTTACGACACGAGTGATTGAGCAAGGAGAAACGAACCGTATGCAGGTGGAAGTCGGAGCAGTTGTGGAGGGTACCGTCACCGGTATCACGAAGTTTGGCGCGTTTGTGAGCCTGCCGGACGGCAGGAGCGGTCTGGTGCACATATCCGAGATCGCCAACACCTACGTCAACGACGTCAACGAGTTTTTGAAGCTGGGTGATAAGGTGAAGGTGCGCGTGCTGGCCGTGACGCCGGATGGGAAGATCAATTTGTCCATCAAGAAGGCAGAGCCCGCGCCCGAGCGTCCGAACAACCGCCCGATGCACGGCGGCCGCCCGGGCGGCAGCCGCCCGAATAATAACGGCGGCGCACCACGCGCCGCGCGCCCGAACAACCGTTCGGCCCAGCCGGCGGGACAGGTCAGCGGCCCGAGCGGGGACGCTGCGTTTGAAGACCGGCTCAAGCAGTTCATGCAGGAGTCGGACAGCCGCATGGCCGGCAACCGCCTCTACAGCGACCGCACGCGCGGCCGCCGCCGCGGCAGCGGCCGCGGATAAAACCAAAGACGGCATCAGGCCCCACTGCGTTTGCAGTGGGGCCTTTTTCCGGAGGAAGGAGCCCATCATGCAGGTCTACTTGAGTGAACACATCGCGCCGTCGGCCTATGCCCGGCTCGCGCGCCATTTTGAGATCGTGGACAATTTCGACCACCCCGAGCAGCTCGCCGCCATGATCATCCGCCGCGCGGTCGTGCCGCGCGCGGTCATCGCGCGCGCGCCGAACCTGAAGGTCATCGCCATGCACGGCGTCAGCCGCGACACGATCGACACCGCTGCCGCCGCCGAGTACGGCGTGCCCGTGCCGAATGTGCCGGGCCTCGGCGCGCCGGCCGTCGCGGAGCTGGCCGTAGCGGATCTGCTGGCGCTCAACCGGCAGCTGAAATTTGTCAACAACGGCCTGTGCGCCGGGCGCTTCGACCACTTCGGCGCGGAGGAGTTTGTGTGCCACGAGATGACCGGCCGCACGCTCGGCCTCGTCGGCACGGGCAACATCGCCCACCGCGTGGCGGACATCCTGCGCGCGGCGTTCGACGTGCGCGTCCTGTGCTGGAATCCGCGGCGCACGGCCGCCGAGTGCGCCGCCTGGGACTATGAGCAGGTGGCGACGCTGCCGGAGCTCTTCCGCCGTTCGGACTTCGTGAACGTGAGCATCACGCTCTGCGATGCCACGCGCGATCTCATCAACGCGCCGGTGTTTGCCGCCGCGAATCCGGACCTGCTGCTCGTCAATACTTCGCGCGGCGGCATCGTCAACGAGCACGATCTCTATATCGCCCTCACCACGGGGCAGATCCGCGCCGCGGCGAGCGACGTGTTCGTGCACGAGCCCCCGGCGTGTGATGACCCGCTCATCCACCTGGATAATTTTATCGCCACGTTCCACATCGGCGGCAGCACGTATGAGTCGCTCGAGCGCGTGAGCAACCGCGCCGTGGACTATGTGTTCGAATATACCGGCGTGCCCGAGCAGAAGGAAGTCATAGGATCCTGACGGGGTCTCCCCGGTGTAAGGGCCGCGGCAGAAAGCCCCGGAGCATTTCTGCTCCGGGGCTGCTGCAAACCAGATCAGTCGATCGGCATGGTCAGAGAGTTTGCGATCTCCTGCACGATTTCCTGTGCTTCGTACTCCTTGCAGATGCCGAGAATTTTCGCAGTCAGTTCCAGAGCGCCATACAACATAGTCCGTTTACCCCTTTCGTCAGATTTCCAATGCCGCCGCACACATTCAGCGACACCGGATGGTTGATATTACCGGTTACAAGGCCACGATACCCGAAAAACAGGAAAAACGCAACGGACAAATAACGAAGAATGTAACGTTTAGCTGAAATTCGCAACCATTTGTCATTTTTCCCGTACCACCGGCGGCTGCAGCCGTTTTCTGTGCGCTTCGATGCTGCGGGCTGCGTAGGGCACGCGGGAAGCATCCGTTTTTCTGACAGAAAAACCCCGGAGCCGAAGCTCCGGGGTTTTCCTATGTTCGCAAATTACATGGCGAGCCAGTTCGGCAGCGCATCGGAGATCGCATCAACGATCGCCTTCGCCTTGTCCTCACCGCACTTGCCGAGGATATCGGAAGCGATGCCAAGACCAGTCTGAATAAGACCCATGTTACTTTACCCCTTTCGTAAGATTTCCAACGCCGTCCCACACAATAGACGACATCGGATGGTTGGTATTGCCGGTTACAAGTGCATTATACGCAAGAAACGGCCAAAACTCAACGGACACATACCCACGATGTGTAACAAATTGATTGAATTTGTCATGAACTTTGATGTCAAATTGTTGTCAAATGCAATTGCCGTTCTGCTGCTCGCTTTTTCGACTCCAATATGGATACCTGCGCGCCGGTTGCCGGGTTTCGCGGCCAAAATCGGCGTTATGGAAACCATTTTTCCACATTGCCAACAGACTTTTCAACATAAATGCGGTGCAATTAACGATGTTATGTAAACAAGCCGCCGTTTCCCATGGCCTTTCCCGGCTCTCCGCGGCGGCTCTGCCGGCCGGGCACACCTGTCCGCTGCAGCCGCACATTTTTGCCTGTCCGCGCCGTCCCGCACCGTGCGCTCCGCCCGCGCCGTCTGCCCGCGCCGCGCGCAAAAAACCCCGGGAGCGTTCGCTCCCGGGGCGGGGTGCTATGGGGCGGCAGTGCCGGCTCACGCGCCGATGAGCTGGCAGTAGCGCATGATGATGGTGGCCGTCTGCGCGCGCGTGGCGCTGCCATTCGGGTCGAGGTAGTCCAGGCCGTTGTCGTGCGCATTGCCCTTGATGAGGCCGTTGCCGACGGCCCAGGACATCGCGGCGTAGGCCCAGTTGGCCACACTGCCGGCATCGGGGAAGGCGCTGATCGGCGCGGCGTTCCCGGTGAATTCCGGCGCGTACTTGACCGTGTACCGGTACAGGAACGTGACCAGCTGCTGGCGCGTGATGGCGGCGTTGGGCGTGAACATAGTCGCGCTCGTGCCGGAAGTGACGTCGTTGTAGTACGCCCAGGCGACGGCGTTGTAGTACCACGCGCCGGGGGCGACGTCGGTGAACGGCAGGTAGTAGTAGCTGTAGTCGGTCTGATTGCCGGAGAGGTTATAGAGGATCTTCACGATCTGTGCGCGCGTGCAGGCCGTGTCCGGCGAGAACGTGCCCGCGCCGACGCCGCTCATCAGCCTGTTGCGCACGCAGTAGTCGATGCCCTTGTGCGCCCAGTAGTCCGGCCCGGCCACATCGTGCAGGCCGTAGCTCGGGCAGCTCGGGCCGCCGGTGCAGGTGCTCGCGCCCGTGGCGGGGATGGCCTCCGTCCGGGTCTGGCTGCAGACGGTGCAGGTGAAGGTGCGCACGCCGGGCGTGGTCTCGGTCGGCGCGGTGGTCACAACGCCGTTGCCCCAGTCGTGCGCGCCGGTGGGCGGGAGCTCTCTGGTCGAGATGACCTCACCGCAGTTGCCACAGATGGTGTCGACGCGGCCGGCCTCGCCGCAGGTGGCGGGCACGGTGTGCTCCGTCGTGCCGTAGTCGGTGTGCGTGCACGCGCCCTTGTCGCTGACGGTGTAGCCCTGCCACTTGCCGTCGGCGTCGAGCGTCCAGTTCATGGCGGGGTTGTAGTGCACGGTGACGGTGGCGGGCTCAAAGCTGTGCGCTTCCGAGTTGCCCGGCTCGACCGCCGGGGCCGCGCCGTAGCAGCGCACGTCCTTAAGCGCGGTGCAGCCGGTGAAGGCGTTGTGGCCGACGCTCGTTACCGTGCCGGGCAGGTCGATGTCGGCCAGCGCGGTGCAGCCGCGGAAGCAGTCCTCGGGGATGGTGCTCACGCCCGCGGGAATGGTCACATCCGTCAGCGCGGTGCAGCCGGTGAAGGCGGACGCGCCGATCTCGGTCACCGTCTCGGGGATGGGCGCTGCGGTGAGCGCCTTGCAGCTTTCAAACGCGAGGTCGCCGATGGCAGTCACCGTGCCGGCGTATTTGACGTTCAGCAGCTTCGTGCAGTCGGCAAAGCACTTGCCGGGCACGGCCGTGATGGCGGCGGGCAGAGTGGTGTTCGTGAGGCTGGCGCAGGAGTCGAACGCGCCGCGGCCGAGGCTCTGCAGCCCGTCGGGCAGCGTGACGGCGGTCAGCCCGTTGCCAGCGAGACCGAAGTCGCCGATCCCGGTCACGCCCTTGGGAATGGACATACCCGTGAGCTTGGAGCACATGGCGATGCCGTAGCGGCCGATGCTCGTCACGCTGTCCGGCAGCGTGACCTGCGTGGCGGCCGGCAGGAAGAACAGTGCGTAGTTGCTCACGTTCGTGACGCCTTCGCCGATGATGACGGTCTTGAGCTTGCCCTTGATGTCAAAATCAATCTCGGAGAGGGCGTTCATGCCGAGCGCCTCATAGTTCCACCACGGCGCGAGGCTGCCGTTGGGAAAATCAAAGTCGGGCATGGCGCCGCTGCCGGTGATGGTGAGCGTTTTGCTCGTGAACGTGGATGTGACCTTCCAGTGCAGGCAGTTGTTCACACCGAAGTCGCCCTCTGTGGCTGCGGTCGTAAAGCTGCTGATGATGGCCTCCGTGTCGAGATCCGGAATCTCAAACTCCTCCTTGAGCTGCTCGATCTTCTCCTTAATGAGCTTCTCGGCGATCTCCTTTTTCAGATCGTCGAGTCTGCTTGCCGATGCGTTCACGGTCAGGCCGGAGAACAGCCCCACGACCAGAACGAGACACAGCGCCAGCGAGAGCACGCGCTTTTTCATCCTTTGTCCTCCTTTGTTGTGATGTATGTGTACAACCGTAATACCTATCTGTCGAAAATATACCATATGCCTGGGAAAGCGTGCAATGGGGATCGCCGAAAAAACGTTTTGAGTGTTACATTTTGTTGCATTTGTGTAAACAAAATGTGCATTTTTTCGCGCCCAAGCGCGCACGACCCGTTGCAAAAGCGGGGCGCGTCCTGTATACTGGCCGTGTAGACATTGTTACCGGAGTGTCCATTTCGGAGGGAGGAACCATATGAAAAAACGAGTGTTGTCGCTGCTGCTGTGCTTTGTGCTCGCGGCCGGATTGCTGAGCGTGTGCGCCCCGCCGGCGCAGGCGGGCACGATCGCGGGCGTGGTTGAGCAGTTTCTCAACCAGCCGGATCAGATCAAAAAGCTCTTCGGCAAAGAAGTCGCCCATGGCGATTGCGGCCCCGCCGAGAACGAGGCCAGCGTACATTATAAAATTTACGAGGTCACGAACCCCACCGTCGTGCAGGACAACCCCCTCCTGCAGCAGATCTGGCAGGAGCACGACTACCGCGAGGACGCGCAGTATTACGGCGTGTACATCTTCGGCAACGGCCCGATGGCGGACTACGGGGTCACGGGTCAGAAAGCCCCCTGGTTGCGTGATGTCGAGGGCGTAGATTTAGATGCCGGGGAAACCATCGGCGAGGACTATCTCGTCCTGGCCTACATCGCCGGTGCGACGGATGAGGAGTGGAACGGCCGCACGGAGCACTACACCGGTGTGCCGAACGTCGGCGACCGCGCCTTCAAGGACTGCAACTATCTCACCTGCGTCTACCTGAACGACGACATCACCACCATCGGCGACCATGCGTTTTATAAGGACGAGTACCTCTCGGCCATCAACATGCCGCGCAAGCTCGAGCTCATCGATAAGTACGCCTTCTACGGCTGCGACACGCTCACCTTCGTGCGCGCGCGCGCCTGCAGCCGCCTCAAGCGCATCGAGGATCATGCGTTTTACAGCTGCACCATGCTCGCCGAGCTGCGCCTGCCGGACTGCCTGACGTATATCGGCCCGTGGGCCTTCGCGTGGGACCGCATCCTCGGTCAGGAGGACACGACGCTCGGCCTGCCGTCGAACCTGCAGACGATCGGCAAGGGCGCGTTCGCGTTCGTCAACCACCACAAGAAGCTCAACATCCCCTCGCAGGTCACGAGCATCGGTGACTACGCCTTCCTGTGCGATTATTATATGGAGGAGCTCACCTTCAGTCCCGGAGACAAGAAGCTCACCATCGGTGTGGCCGCGTTTGCCGGCGATAACCACATGAAGTCCGTCGATCTCTCCAACCGCGTCGCGCAGATCGACCGCTGCGCCTTTGCCGGCTGCGAGCTGCTCGAGGAGGCTTACTTCGGCGACAAGATCGACACGATCGAGGGCCGCGCCTTCACCAGTGTGGACGCCGCGCTGCAGTTCGCCATCAAGGCTGCCCTCAACGGGATTCTCGACCCGGACAATCCGGATGGGAACGAAGAGCACGCGGATGATATTGCTGCGGGCCTGACCCAGATCGCAAAGATCACGAAGCTCAAGCGCGCCGTCTTCAAGAACGACCCCGCCAAGAGCATCTACGGCGCGGCGGATTCCAACCGCTCCTTCCCGGATGACTGCGTGGTCTATTACCCGCAGGGCAGCTACGCCTGGGCCGCCGAGCTCAAGGACGACGGCACGTGGCAGGGCTACAAGACCGGTCTCTGGCACGGCGACCACATCGCCCAGTTCGCCGACACGGTCGTCGACCCCACCTGCACCAAGCAGGGCTACACGCACCACGCCTGCACGGTGAAGGGCTGCACCTATGCCCCTGTGGACGACACCTATGTCGCCGCCACCGACCACACCTGGGTGACGCAGACCTTCCCGGCCTCCTGCACCGAGCAGGGCACGGTGTTTTACAAGTGCTCTGCCTGCGGCGCGACCCGCACCGAGAAGATCGCCGCGCTCGGCCATGACCTGAGCCGCTGCGACCTGTTCCCGGCCACCTGCACGAAGCCCGGCCGCGTCGTCGGCACGTGCGCGCGCTGCGGCGTGCAGATCGACGAGGTCATCCCCGCCAAGGGCCATGACTACAGCTATGCCGACGTGCGCACGGAGCCGACCTGCACCGAGTCCGGCCACTACAAGGGCACGTGCCCGACCTGCGGCAAGGACTATGACGATGTCATCCCCGTCCTCGGCCACGACTGGGGCGAGTGGGTCGTCGCGCAGGAGCCGACGTACACGACCACCGGATACCGCTATCACATCTGCGCGCGCTGCAACACGCGCGTGGGCGAGGACATCCCGAAGCTGCACACCCACACGTGGGATGCCGGCGTCGTGACGCAAAAGCCCACCGCGACCGAGCCCGGCGTCAAGACCTACACCTGCACCATCTGCAACGAGCAGAAAACGGAGTCTATCCCCGCCACCGGCGTGCCGGACACCTGCCCCGGCGGGCCGACCTGCCCGGGCTACGCCTTCCGCGATATGCCCGCGCCGGACAACTGGGCGCACGCGGGGCTGGATTACTGCATCTACAGCGGCTATATCAACGGCCTTTCGGCCACGACTGTCGACCCGAGCGGCACGTGCACGCGCGCACAGCTCGTGTGCATCCTCTACCGCATCCAGGGCGAGCCGAAGGTCGTCGAGGGCTATGAGCTGGCCAAGCTCCGCGCCCCGTTTGACGATGTGCCGCGCGGCCAGTGGTATACCAACGCCATCTTGTGGGCGAAGCTCACGCGCATCGTCAACGGCACGAGTGCCACGACATTTGACCCCAGCGGCCAGATCACGCGCGAGCAGCTTGCCGCCATCCTGTACCGGTACACGGCCAAGTACGCGCCGGACGCCACCGGCAACGCCGCCTCGCTCGCCGACTACCCCGACGCCGGCAGCGTGTCGGCCTATGCCCGCGACGCGATGGCCTGGGCCGTCGGCAACGGCCTTATCAAGGGCCTTCCGCACGACAAGACGGACTATCTCGAACCCGGCGGCAGCACCACGCGCGCGCAGGTCGCAACCATCCTCATGCGCTATAAGCAGGCCACGGCCTGAGCGCAGACACAGCACGCAAAAGTCCCGGAAGCGTTTTCGCTTCCGGGACTTCTTTCCTTCACGCGGTTTACATAACTATTTTTCGGTGAAAGGCACGACAGCGACTGATTGCAGCGAAACCGGCGCTAAGTTTACATAACGCTTAGCCCTTCCGCCCGCGCAGCATGGCCGCGATCGTCACAGCGCTGTAGCCGCTCTGCTCCCAGAGGTCGTTGGGCACGGTGCCGCCGTTGCGCAGGATGAGCGTGATCTGCCGCCGCGCCTCACTGCGCGCGGCCTTGTCCGCCGCTTCCTGCGCGGCCTTTTCCTCCTTGGCCTTCTTGTCGGCGGCGGCCTTGCGGTCGGCCGCGTCTTTGGCCTGCTGCTGCAGCTTGCTGTCCGCGCGGTCGTAGTCCGCGTCGTCCATGTCGAGCAGCGCGGCGATCTGCGCCTTCGTCACGCTGTCGCGGCTGTCGGCCGCGTCGAGCATCGCGTCGATCGCGCTCAGGCGCGTCTTGCGCTCACCGTTGTAGCGCTCGTAGGCGAGCTGCGCCAGCTCCGGCAGCTTGCCCGCGAGCATCGCGCGGTAGTATCCGCCCGCCTGCTGCGCC
>ERZ857775.4475-NODE-4475-length-10014-cov-3.866955_pt1 | contig 10014 bp, 8 predicted proteins | sample MGYA00519698_ERZ857775 | MGnify/ENA primary metagenome ERZ857775 (study PRJEB31778, sample SAMEA3449363) | human gut metagenome | biome: human gut; feature: human-associated habitat; material: faeces | place: United Kingdom | collected 2010/2012 ...
AGCTCTACTGAGTCATGTCGGGCGACGACTTCACGCTCGACATCAACAATCCGAACGATCCGAAGGTGCTGGCGGTGGGCAATAACCCCGACCGGCAGAACATTTACGGCGCAGCCCTCGGTCTGTACAACAGCCGTATCGTGAAGCTCATCAACAAGAAGGGGCAGCTCAAATCGTCGGTCATCATCGACGAACTGCCGACGATCTACTTCAAGGGCCTCGACAACCTGATCGCCACGGCCCGGAGCAACAAGGTAGCCGTGTTGCTCGGTTTTCAGGACTTCAGCCAGCTCAAACGCGACTACGGCGACAAGGAGGCCGCCGTGGTGATGAACACCGTCGGCAACATCTTCTCCGGGCAGGTGGTGGGCGAAACGGCCAAGATGCTCTCGGAGCGGTTCGGCAAGGTGCTGCAAAAGCGACAGTCCATGACGATTAACCGCAACGACAAATCGACCTCCATATCGACGCAGATGGACAGCCTGATCCCGGCCTCGAAGATCTCGACGCTCACGCAGGGGATGTTCGTCGGGGCCGTAGCCGACAGCTTCGAGCAGCCTATCGAGCAGAAGATATTCCACGCGGAGATCGTCGTGGACAGCGCGAAGGTCAAGGCCGAGACGGCCCGCTACGTGAAGATACCCATAATTACCGATTTCACGGACGAGAACGGCGTAGATCGCATGCAGGAAACGATCAAGGAGAATTACGACCGCATCAAGGCCGAAGCCGCGGAGATCGTCGACAAGGAACTCGACCGCCTACGCAAAGACCCCGTACTGAGCAAACTGCTGCCGCCGGAGCAAGGAGCATAAAGAGACGGAATTGTGTCAAAATGCAGATTTTTGATACATCCCTATCTCGGTCAGAATTTAGTAAGATAACGAGAGTGCAGAAAATAGCAAGGGTTTTGTTTACAGACTGTTATTTTTCTATTCTGCATATACGTTGGAGTAATTGATACAGCAAACTCGGGCAGGTTTAATGGTAAGTTCAGTTACTTATCCGTTGCCTGGAAGATATGTTTTGTTTGTCGCAAAATATTAGTTTTCAGCTTCTTGCATCGAATTTTCGCATACCAAATAACTTGACTTAATGTTTAACAAAACCACAAAGTTCAGGTTATCATGCAACGCAGCATGTTCCAAGTCCTTTTCTACGTGAAAAGGCAATCGGAAAAACACGGTCAGGTTCCCGTCATGGGTCGTATTACGATCAACGGTACGAAGTCGCAGTTCTGCAGCAAACTTATCGTTCGCACCTCTCTTTGGGATACTAAAGCCAACAAAGCCTCCGGCAAAAGTCTCGAATCGCAGCGCATTAATGAGAAGCTGGAGAATATCAAGACCAATATCAGCAAACAATATCAACGTCTCTGCGACCGGGATGCGTATGTTACGGCCGAAAAGATTCGTAACGCCTTTCTGGGCATGGGCGAGGATTGCCTTATATAATTTCGACGAATACCTTGCGGATTTCCTCAAACGTATAGGCAAATACCACGCCTATTCCAGCTATAAGGACTACTGCAAGCGTCACCGCCGTCTCGCCGTCTTCCTCAAATACGAATACCATTCACTCCGGCTTCGACCGTCTGCCCTTCGAACCCTTCGGGGGCTCGCTCCCCGTCGCGGGCGAGGAAGAGCATCGTTTCGGTATTTTCGGCCCCCTGCCACGGATCGAAGACCTTGAGAATCGTGCTTCGCTGCCCCTCGGCCCCGACAATCTCGAAACCCGAGGCGTGGGACGGCGTATAGACCGCGACCGTGAAATCGTCGAGCGAAGCCGCGTTCCGGCTTCCGCAGGCTGCGAGCAGCAGGGCCGCAGCGGCAAAAAAGAGAGGATGCAATCGTTTCATCGTATGGTTAGGTGTTTATCTGTCCGAAGCAGACTCTTGGTAAAACAGTTCCGGAGCCAGCCGGCAATAAAATGATTCGCCGGAGGTTCGTTCCGTCAGTTGCAGGTAGAGCGGCGTGTCCTCCTCGGGTAGAGCCGAGGCCCCCTCTGTCATGATTGCGGCGAACCGTTTCGGCGGGAGCGTTCCCGCTTCCACCGCGAAAGCCGTGTCGCCGATTCCGTCGGCGGAGGTCAGCACGAGGGTCGTGCCGTCGTCCGACAGGGCATACGTTCCCCGTTGCAGTTCGTCGTACTCCAAGAACTGTCCCCACCACTCGTGCGCGGTATTCCGCACGAGCCGGTACTCGCACACATCGTTCGCCCACAGGAACAATCCGTCGTTGCGGCGGAGAACGGTCCGGTCGTCATCCGTACCTGCGGAGACGAACAGGCAGAGGTAGAAGTCCACGACCGTGACGGCGATTTCCACCCGTTCATCGGAGGGGAGGTCTGTAAGCGTAACCGTCGCGCGGCCTACGGCATGCCCCGTAACGGAGAGCGTCCGGCCGTCCACGGCGACGGTCGCGACGGACGGGTCGGAGGATACGGCTTCGTAGTCGCCGCTTCCGAAGACGGTGTAGCGGCTGGTCATTCCCAGCCGGAGGTCTGCGGCGCCGCCTCCGGAGACGACGAGGTTGCGCTCCGGGCCGGGACAACCCTTGCCCGAGCATCCGGCAAGAAGAGTAGCGGCGACAAGGCTTGCGAGGAAAAGCAGTCGTTTCATATTTTTCTCAATCTTCCGTATGGTCCGCATGCGGGGAGCCGGAGGTAAATCGTCATATGGCAGACAACTCTTTACTAATTACTAATCTCTAAAAACTCCGGCTCCCGCAATGCGGCCGTAAAAGAGCGGCGGCGATTTTCAATACGAAGAAAGGTTTGCAATGGTTCGCCGTGATTAAAAGGGACGCCGCCGCAGAGCGTTATTTCCGTTTCCCCCATTTGGGGCGGATGTCGAGGAATATCTCGTAGTTCATCCGCGGCATGGGCCGCGACAGAACGGTTTCGTATTCCTCGTCGAGAAGGTTCTTCACGGCGACCTTGACCGAGAAGTCCCCCCAGCGGAACGAGAATAGCTTTTCGAGCGAAACGTCGCTCATGAAGTAGGGCAGCACGCGGCCGATTTTGGTTTTCACGTCGTTGTTCGAAGTGGTGAACCGCTCGCTGTAATAGCACCATTTGTAGAGGAAGCGCCAGGATTTGTAGGCCAGGCGCCCTGTAACGGCCGCCGAGTATTCGGGCACGTAGACCAGCTGTTTGCCGATGGCTTCGTCCGCCCAGTCCACCGGGTCGCCGTGGTTGATCGAGGGCGTCCACGAAAACGTTCCGTCGATGCCGAGCTGCCAGTTCCGGGCTAGCTGTACGTTCAGGTCGCCTTTCAGCTCCACGCCGTAGGCATGCACCTCCTTGATATTCATCGGCGTCCAGAATCCTTTGAAAGTCGGCAGCCAGACAATCCAATCGTCGATGTAGGAGTCGAACCACGTCGCCTCGCCGCTGAGCGAATAGACGCCCTCTTTTCCCACGGCGAACGAAAGCCCTGCATCGTAGGTGAAACCGTGCTCCTTTTTCAGGTCGGGGTTGCCGCCCGGCAGGAAGTAGAGGTCGTTGAGCGTCGGGAACCGGTAGTTGCGCGAGACGGAGGCCTTGGCCACGACGTTGCCCCGCTTGGAAATCGTATAATCGGCGAAGAAGGCTGGAATAACCGGGGTCCACTCCGACCCGAACATCTCTTCGCGCAACGCGAACGACAGGCCCAGCCGGTCGGCGGGCATCCACTTGGCCGAAACATACCCCGACAGTTCGATGCGCCCCTGGTCATAACCCACGACCACTTTTTTATTGTTCCCTTGCGCTATCGACTGGGAATTGAGCTCCAGCACGTTCCTGTCCTTGCTCTTCACGAAATGCTGGTGCACGGAGACATTGGCAGTAAAGAGCCATTTCTTGCCGATGTAGTACTCCCCTTCGACGGAGCCGTAAAGCGTATTGACGAAACTCCGCGAGCGAATCATCTCCGCCCAGTCCCCGTTACCTTTGTCCTGCGAGAAATCGTAAGTCTGCCGCGTATGTATATACCCAGCACGAGCCCCGATCTTATAATTTTTTCTCCAATGATCCCACGAAAGAATACTGCGGAAAGTTTGTTCACACTGTTCGTTGCGATACTCCGTATCGGAACGATAATCGACGTTGAGCATCGGAACGCCGCGCCGCGAATGGATATACCACGCCTGCAATCCGAGCCGGTCGCCCCGGCCCGTGTTGTAATAAGCCTCCTGGAGCACGTGCAGGTCGTGGAAATCCCCGCACTTGTTCCTCTCGACGGGATAGTACGTGCCGATGATGTTGCGGTCGTCATCGTAGATATTCATCTTCTTGTTGTAGTTCCGATACCTGAAATCGTTGGACGAAGAGGAGTAGACCACTCGCGTGGAGGTTTGCCAGCGGTCGCTGCCGTAGGTGAGCCGCAGGAATTCGTCGAATGTCGAGAACGATCCGATGCCCTGCACGTACTGCATGTTGAACCCACGCGTCTCGGCCGGGCGGGTCGAGAGGGCCACGGCGCCGCCCAGACCGCCGCCCGTCATATTGACCGACGACGTGCCGTGCAGCAGCGTGGCGTCGTCGATGAAATACGACGGAATCATCGAAAAATCGGTCATGCCGAGCATCGGCGAATTGATGCGCATGCCGTTCCACGTCACCTGCGTGTGCGAGGGCGATGTGCCGCGGAACGCCACGGTCGAGAGCGTGGCGCGGCCGTACTGCTTGACGAAAATCGAGGTGTTGAACGTCAGTACATCGGCCATCGACAGGGCGATGTTCTCGTGCAGCACGGTCGTATCGAGTTTCGTCTGCTGCACGCCTATCTCCTTCATCGGACGCCGGGCCGTGACACTCACTTCACGGATCGGAACCACGAACGACGGATTGCCGTTCCACCAGCCGCTGTGGGAAGAAGCCGGCTGGGACGGGGGCTCCTGAGCCGATACGGCCGTCGCACAAAGCAAACCTATCAAATGGGCGAGTTTCTTCATTCGTAAAAGTTTGAATTACCGCACCCGCAACCTGCGGGTACGGTAATGTCCTCCATATTATTGTTTCGAAGCATGACCCGCCTTCATGTCCTCGTAGGTCGGGCTGTATCCGCAATCCTCGTGTACGAACCACGTATCGGCATTCAGCTGTCCGATGACGGGCAGGAACGCGCTGAAATCCGTAAGTTTTCCGCAGCCTTCGATATGCACCGATCCGATTTTTTGGATAACGGGAAGTTCGATCGTCTCCAACGGCGCGGTGGGCTGCATGTCGGGCCCGTTATGGTGAATCTGGAAAATCCCCTCTACCTCTTCCAATGCAAACAGATTCAAATCCGTGAAATTGGCCATTCCCAGTCCGAGGTCGAGCGTGAATCCCCGTCCGCCTACCTTCCGGAGTTTCGGGAAGTTCAGGCCGTCGTAAGAGAGAAGAGCGCAGGAGCCGTACACGGCATCCTTGTAATATTGGTCGTTCGCCCCCTCCTTGTAATAAGCGGGATTTGCCGCCGTGCCGACCTCTTCCAGCTCCGGCATGTCGATGGCTGCATAGATGTTGGTGCTGTCGAAATAGAGCTGTCCTCCGACTTTGTGCAGGCTCCGGAAGTCGCAGCTGCCGCTGTCGTTCGAGACGTTATCGGTAACCGCCAGGTATCCGCCGACCTCCGTGAGTTTCGGATACGCAATCGTCTTGACATCGTTCAGAAGATTCCCTTCGACCCGTTCGAGCGACGGCGTCGAAACACCGACTTGTTGGCCGAGACCGAACGAGACATCGCCCCGGACGATTCTCAAGGTCGGGAAAGTGCAGTCCGTACCGGGCGAGTAGACAAGTCCGGCGAGTTCTTCGGCCCCGTCGACCTCGTTCAGCAGTTTGTTGTACCTCAATTCAAGCGTTACGTCCGCCTGTGCGGGCATCGTAAGCGTCTCGATCAGATTCATGTTGGTGAGCAGAAGCCGGCCGCCACCGGAGAAGGTCGTTCCGGAGAAGTCCAGCGGGTCGAGGAGTTTACCCAGATTGACCAGTTCGATACCCTTCACCGTAACTCCGTTCAGAGCGGGGAGAGTGCGAAGTTCGGCAAATGCCGTGAGGAAGACCGTTCCGTCCACCCGGGTCAGACTGTTCATGTCGATCTGCTTGACTCCCGTATTCATCGTCATACCGCCGATTGCCGTATCGTCGGTATTGGCGATGAACTGAATGTCTCCGCCGACCTCGGAAAGTACGGGCAGCGAAATCGTCTCGAATTCGTAGGGAATCGTCGGCAGCAGCACGGCCCCGGCCGAGGTCAGCGCTTCGAATTTCACGGCATTGAGTTTCGCAAGGTTCTTGACGGTGATTTTGCCGCCCACAGACCCAAGCGCCTTCATCTCTACGATAGTCATATCGCCGCCGGCCTTGTCCTCGTTCGACCCCTGCAACTCGAAGTCGCCGCCGATTGTCGCCAAAGAAGGCGTCGTTACCGACGTAAGCGCCGCCGAACGCATGACCAGCGAACCGCCGATCGCCGTCAGCTTCTCGGCTTCGAACCACTGCACCTTGTCGTTGCAGATCACTACGTCGCCCGTCACCTCTTCGAGCGACTTGAGGCTCGCGTAGTAGAGTTCGGGAGCCGTGGATGCCGCCTCGGTCGAGCCGATGCGCAGACCTCCGATTTTCACGACGTTTTCCAGACCGTCCAACGCAATACCCTTGTAGGTGTTGTTGATGACGACGTCGCCTCCGATCTGCGTGAGCGCCGAGAGCGCCTTGATGTCCGTCACGAAGTTGTCGCCGCTCTCCTCGCCGACGATAAGGTCGCCCTTCAGAATCGTCACGCCCTTGTCGGCGAACGCCTTGACCTCTGCATCGGTCTTCAGCGTAACGTCGCCCTCCTCGCGGATGTCGTCCTTCACGACGAGGTATTTGTAGTCGTTCGTCTCGCCGTTGTAGGACGTTACGCGGAACTGACGCTCGGTATCCCAGTCGGTAATCGTCGACGGGTCGGGCATAATCGTCGCCGAAGGTGTGTACTCGAATTCGGCCGTCGCACCGTCAAGCGAGACGTTGTAGGGTACCGTCACGGTAATGTCATTGCCCGCGATCTCCGCGGCATAGGAGTTATCGCCGACAGTCAGCACCACCGAAGTGATGAAATTGTCATCGGCATCTTCAGGGATCGGATCGGTCGGGTTGTCGTCGCTGCAACCGGCCAGCACCAGCGAACCGGCTGCGAACAGCAGCATAATTTTTTTCAGGCTCATGTCTTTATTCGTTTTTTGGTTGTTTACTTTTCGTTATCGGTTGCAATGGACAAGTCCGTAAAGGAGAACACCTCCGTCGAGACCTCTCCGAGCCAGCCGCTCTTGACCTGCACGCCCGTCTGCACCTTGATGAAGTCCACGTATTGCAGATCTGCCGGCGTTCCGTCGCGGTGCATGGCGTTCGAAATCCGGAATCCGTTGGTCTGGCCGCTGCCGTCCACCACGTCACCGCCGAGGTTGTCTTTGGGACTGAAATTATCGGCATAGCCCCAGTCGTAGGTTTTGTTCTCCCAATATCCGGTCTCCGGATCCTGCACGTTGTTCGGAGCCAGACGGGTTCCGTAAAGGGTATAAGTATCCTCCCTGACCCAAGCTGGATAGTAGTAATCCTGCTGGTGGTAGGTGATCAGGTAGTCGATGCATCCCGATTTACCCTCCGAATCGGTCCATTGCACGTCCATCTGCCTGCCGGCGGGACGGTAGTAGGTGACGGCGTAGTTCTGGATCGTCCCCTCCTTGCCGGTGTCGCTTCCGCGCAGTTCGTACCACTCGTCGTCGGGCAGCCCGTTGTTGTTCCGGTCGATGGACACCATGACGATGCCCGGTTCGCAACTCCCGCCCGAATCCGGAGCCGAAGGGTTCGGGTTGGCATCTGCGTAGAATGCGTTGCCTAAGATTTTGAAGTCCTTTTGCCCGGGTACGTTGACCACGGTGTGGTCGAAACCGAACGTGACGTAGCCGCCGTATCCTCCCAAGGAAATCATGATGTCGTTCGTGCCCGATATGCTTTCCCGGGCTTTCCGGCACATGTCTTCTTCCGTGTCGCCTTCCTCATAGAGCGGCATGATGTTGACGAACTGTCCGGGGGCCGGACAGTATTCATACACTTCCGTGATATACCGGCTGTAAGCCACGCTTTCCTCCTCCACGTTGATTTCCACCTCCTGCATCACAGGATTTTGCGCGTCGATGATGTCTAAGCGCAGGGCGTACGTCCCCGGCTTTTCGGCCACGAAGATGAATTCCCTTTCGGTGGAGACGGTGGAATCGGCTCCTTCGCTGTCTTTCAAGGTCCAACGGTAGGCCTCCCCAGTGAATTCGGGCCGCAGGATGAGTTTCCGCATCCGTTCGATGCGGTATTGGCTGTCCACCCCGAGGCTGACCATCGGGATGTCCTGTTGGCAGGATACCATCAGGACGGACGCGCACGTTCCTATTACCTTATTATATATGGGTCTCATGTTCCAATTCCGTTTTTATTGCGGGTCGTAGAATGCCATGTGTGCGGGGATGTCCCCCGTACGTACGCTCCATTTCTTCTTCCCGTGGCGGTCGTAGCAGTGAAGTACTCCGCTCGATACGTAATTCTTGGCATCCGTCACGTAGACATCCCCCGTTGTCGGGTGCACGCAGATGCCGTATGGGATGACGATGTCCTGTTCCGTCCCGTCCGTGATGAAATGGTCGGTGACGAGCTGGTCCGTCCGCACGTCGATGATGCCGTAGGTGACGGTGTTCCGTTCCGTCTGTTTGTTCCACTCCACGCTGTAGAAATAGAGCGAATCGCCCTGTATGTACATTTCCGAGCAAGGGATGTCCAACGTGTCCTTCACCACCATTTCCTTGGAATTCTTGTCCTTGCGGTCGAGCACGTAGAGGCGCGAGGGGATGGTGTTGTAGTCGCCGCGCGAAGTCACCCAGAGCTTGCCGTAGCAGTCCTTGCGGATGCGGTGCAGGTTGATGCCTACCGGAATCTTCTGGATTTGTTTCATGCCGTAGATTTCCACCACCGACACGGTACTGTCATAATCCGGCGCGCGGTAGCCTCCCGAGTTGGTCACGTAAAGGTACTCCCCGAGCACCTCCAGCTCGTCCGGTTGGTAACCTACCGTCACCTTGCGCGTGACGGCAAGCGAAGCCGTATCCACTTCATATACGGCTCCCAACTGGGCGTTTGGGTCGATGGCCACGGGACCCACGTAGGCCGAGACGTAGGCTTTCCCTTTGGCAAAGCGGATGTAGCGGCAGTTGGGGATGTCCACCTGCCCGATACGCTTGCAGGTACGCACGTCCATTACCTCCACCTTGTGCGAGCAGTTGATGACGGCATACAGCTTGTTGCCGTATATCTGGATGTCGTTGCCCACGTCGCCCAGTTCCTTGACCACCTCCGGGTTGCGTTCGGCGTAGATGTTGCGCACGTAGTACGCGTTGCGGAAGTCCACGTAGTCGATGGACGACTTGTTGCTGCCCATGTTGGCCTCGTTGAGCAGGTACATGCCGGCCGGTCGCGCGTCCGGGTCTATGGGCACGCCCGGTAGCAGCTCGTACTCCGTAGGCACGACCAGTTCTATCTCCCGGCAGGCGAACAAGACCGCCAGACACAGGAGCGGAAGGAATAGTATCTTTCGGACGGTTTTCATATCAGAGTTCCACGGCAAGGCCGAATTTATAGTTACGCATGGGCATCGGGTAGTTCAGTATGACATCGTAGTCTTGGTCGAACAGGTTGTTGACCTCGGCTGTGAAGCGCAGGCGTGCCTTGCCCCACCGTATTTCCTTCATGAGCGTCATGTCGCTGGTGTACCACGGTTGCGTATGGTTGTAGATGATGTTCTCCTGTTGGTTGTAGCGTTCGCCCACGTAGATGAAGCTATAGCCCAGAGACCATGTGCCCCACGAGAGGGCTATGATGGCCGATCCGCTGTGCCAGGGAATGTAGGGAATCTGGTCGCGGTAGTACGTGTCCGACGGGTTCGTCACGTCGATGGCCTCCTGATAAGTGTATTGCAACTTGCCCGTCAGCGTCCATTCGTGGGGAAAGGCCAACGTGCAG
>ERZ857775.4496-NODE-4496-length-9967-cov-2.758676_pt1 | contig 9967 bp, 8 predicted proteins | sample MGYA00519698_ERZ857775 | MGnify/ENA primary metagenome ERZ857775 (study PRJEB31778, sample SAMEA3449363) | human gut metagenome | biome: human gut; feature: human-associated habitat; material: faeces | place: United Kingdom | collected 2010/2012 ...
AGTCAGTACAGCCATGGTCATTTCCCAGGCCGTCCTCTTTCGCTTCATCAGCTGGGTGGAAAGGACCAGCAGCATCACTGCAAAAGCTCTCTCCACCATCCGGTTCATTTCCAGATAAGAGCGCACCTTTTGTGACATGGCAGAAGAAGGAAACAGACTGGCTGCCAGTAAGATAAAGGCTGCTGCTCCTAAAAATAATATGGTTCCATTTTCTAGTTGTATTTTTTTCTGTCTGCTCATAGAAGCCACCCTCAAAATCACCTTTGCAGGTTTGCCGCTTTAGACTCCATAACTCTCATGATTTCATTTTCCGTTACCAGGTTAAAGTCTCTCTGGATCATCAGTTTTAATACACTGGCTGAAATAGAGAAATCAATCAGTTTCTGAGGTTCAAATCCTCTTACCAGACTGTGTAACAGCGCTCCTGCAAAAGCATCTCCTGCTCCTACTGCCTCAAAGCTGTGTACTTTATGTACCGGGCTTTCATAGAACACACCATCTTTTAAATAGATCGCCATCCAGTCACCGTCTTCTGCTGTATACATGTTGCGAAGGACGCTGGCAACTGCCTTGCAGTTTGGATAACGGTTCTGGATCTCTTTCATGCCTGCCTTGTAGCTTTCAATCTGATCAATTCCCTTTGAAATATCCCCGTCATATGCGTGGATCCCTAAAGATGACTCAAAATCCTCATCATTGGCAATGCATAATGTTACATAATTCATCAGCTCGCTCATAACTGACTGTGCCTTTTTTGTATCCCACATTTTAGAGCGGTAATTTAAGTCGCAGACTGTCTCGATCCCGTGGGCTTTGCAGTATTTTAAGGCTTCTAATACTGCCTTTGCTATATTCTCGCTGACTGCCGGTGTCACACCGGAAAAATAGAAAATATCTGTATCCTTTAAGATCTCATCCCAGTGGAATTCTTCCGGCTTTGCCAACGCCAGAGCGCTTCCTTCCCTGTCATAGACTACATTGGTAGGCCGAATATCTGTTCCTTTTTCAAAGAAATAAATTCCCAGTCTGGAACCTCCGATGACTACCTTGGAAGTGTCTGCCCCGTATCTTCTCACTTCATTTAAGGCTGCTGTGCCAACAGGATTTTCCGGCAGTTTCGTCACAAAGGATACCGGATCCTTAAGCACTGCCAGGGAAACTGCTACATTGGCTTCTGCGCCTCCGTAACTTGCCTCAAATGCATCTGTCTGCAAAATCCTCATATGCTCCGGAGTTTTTAATCGGAGCATGATCTCACCAAAAGTTACTGTTCTTTTCATGGTCTGCTCTCCTCTATCATCTTTAAAATATCTGCTTTTGTAAGTTCGCCAAAGGAAATGCCTCCTCCGGTTACGATCTGGTCTGCCAGATTTCGCTTTGCTTCCTGGAGATTTAAAATATTTTCTTCAATGGTATCACTGGTGATCAGCTTATATACCATAACCTGCTTTTCCTGACCGATCCTGTGGGTACGGTCTGTCGCCTGGTTCTGGGCTGCCACATTCCACCATGGATCATAGTGGATCACAATATCTGCCGCTGTCAGGTTCAGTCCCGTTCCCCCCGCCTTTAAACTGATCAGAAATACGGGAACCTCATTCTGGTGGAAGCGGGATACCATCTGGATCCGTTCTTCCTTTGGCGTTGCCCCTGTCAGCTTATAACATTCGATCCCCTCTTTTTTCAGTTCTTCCTCGATCAGATCCAACATAGAGGTAAACTGGGAGAATAATAAGATCTTGTGTTCTCCTTCTACACCTGTACGGATCAGATCCATACAGGTCTTAAGCTTGGCAGAGCCTGCCTTGTAATTTCCATAGCAGAGCCTCGGATCACAGCAGATCTGGCGCAGCTGCATAAGATCTGATAAGATCTGCAGCTTTTCTGCTCCCTTAAAGTCATCTGCTTCCAGCTTTTCTTTTAATAAAAGGGCATTTGCCGTATAAAGCTTCTTCTGTTCTTCCTCTAAAGTAGAATAAACTACTTTTTCCAGCTTATCCGGAAGTTCTTTTAACACATCTTTCTTTACTCTTCGCAGGATAAACGGTCCGATCAGTCCCTTTAAGCGTTTTAACACCTGCTCATCCCGGTCTTTCGTAATAGGTACCTCATATTCCTTGCGGAAATACTGATTTCCAAACAAAAATCCGGGCATAAGGAAATCAAAAATACTCCATAACTCTCCCAGCCTGTTTTCAATAGGCGTACCGGTCAGCGCAAAACGGGAACGCACCTGGACAGCCTTTACAGAGCGGGCACTCTGGGTAGTGGCATTTTTTATGTACTGGGCTTCATCAATGATCTGGAATCGGAAATCAATCCCCTCATAGTGGGCAATATCCCTCTTTAACAGGTCATAGGAAGTGATCAGGATCTGGCAGCCGGAAGGATCTTCTTTTATTTTTTCCAGCAGTTCCAATCTCTGGGGTCCTGTTCCCACTACAGACCGAACCTTCAGATCCGGGGCAAATTTCTGGATTTCCTGCTCCCAGTTATAAACCAGGGATGCTGGGCAGACTACAAGGCTTGGGGCCTTCTCCCCGCTGCTGTAGGTATCTTCAAAAAGAGCGATCACCTGAATGGTCTTTCCAAGACCCATATCATCCGCTAAAATGCCGCCGAAGCCGCATTTATCCAGGGTTTTCATCCACCGGAAGCCAGTTTTCTGGTATTCCCTTAAAATAGCTTCAAACCGGGCAGGAACCGGCTCATCGCTGTCCTCAACCGTCTTTACAGCACGGACCATTGACTTAAACAGCTGGTCCCTGTAATAGGTAATGCCCGGACCTTCTTTTAAAATATGGTCCAGATACAGTGCTCTGTAAGCAGGCAGGCGGATGGTGCCGCTTTGTAAGTCCTTTTTGCTTATTCCCAGCTCTCCCGCCAGTTTTGTAAGGGTAAACATACCGCCCTGGTCCAGCATTAAAAACTGTCCGCTCTTTAAGCGGTAATATTTCTTTTTCTGGCTGTAGGCAGTCAGGATACGTCCCAGTTCTTCTTTTGGAAATTCTCCCATATCCACGGTCAGTTCCAGCCAGCCGGAATAAGCGCTGACACCTGCAGATACAGAAGGAGTTTCCACAATTTTCCAGTTTTTCATGGACTCAGACAGGTATACATCTCCCAGTCCCCGGAATTCTTCCATTCCCTGATCTAACAAGTGGTACAAGGCTTTTTCATCCTCTTTTAATACCAGCCTGCCGTCTTTTGGATCCCTGCACTTAAAATACTTGCGGATCACCTGGCTGATCTTAAACTCTCCCGGCACATCACGGCAGATCGCAGACGGAAGATTTTCATCTTCTATGGGATGGAAGGTATATTCCCCATAAGATAAAAGAGGTTCCATATATAAAGTGCCTTTTTCGTCTGCGTCAAAACGGAACACCGCTTTCAAAGGCTCCATTTTATATTCTTCCAGATCTACTTCTTCCTGGATCATGATGCTGTAGGGCTTTAATGTCTTAAGTACACGCTCATATAAAAGAGGAATGTCCTTTGCTCCTGCCTGGATCCGGTATTCCCTCTCCTTTGTGATCTGCTCCAAAAAGGTACCTGCCGCCTGGCTGAAGTGGTGGGAACAGCAGCAGAGGGTCTTTCCTGTGACAATATAAATGCGCCGCTCTCCCCTGAAAAAAGCCAGTACCGGCTCTGTGTCCCCTTCTTCGTCTGTCCGGACACCTTCTAACACAGCTTCCACGCCGTCCCTTCCATATCTGCGGATGCGGATCACCAGTTTCGGATCTTTTTTCTGTACTTTAAGCTGGGAACGGATCCCTCCCGGAAGCTGCACCTCCAGTTCTTCCTGCTGTAAAACCTCAAAAAAACGTTCCCGGTTCATACGGCTTAAGGATATATCCCTCTGGGATTTCTGTCCCTCTGTCAGTGCCATGACTAAAGACAAAAGTCCCCTGCATTCCGGACAGAAGGAACTTCCCTGGTGATGGAAAGCCAATTCTTTTCCGTATTCCACATAGGCGCCTACAGCCACTGCATCGGAAAAAGCTGCCAGATCCCTTACTGCATACATTTTTTCACGGCCTACTTTAAATTCCAGCCGGACATCCCTTCCGTTTAAGATCACAGCAGGCACCAGTTTTACCTGGCTTCCCTCTTCTTCCTCTAAGATGCGGGCTACCTCCTGGTTGGTATACTCCCGGATCATCGTGTGGACCTGGGAAGAACTGTGTACCAGAGGTTTGGACATTTCCGCCTGATATTCTTTATAATATGCAAAAAGGGCCTCCCCATGGGCGCAGATGCCCCTGTAAGAATTCCCTTTTTCACAGGTACAGGAATAATCCTTTACCTGACCATTTTTCAGATATAACTTTGTTTTAAAGGTGTGGGCCTGGTCCTCCACCAGACCCACTACGCCAGCTTCGCCTTTCCAGAAACTGTTTGTATCCATTTTGACGATCTTCATTGACGTTGATCTATCCCTTCTTTACATCCGCTCCGGAGCCTCGATTCCCAGAAGTCCGATGCAGATCTCCAGTGTTCTTCTGGTCAGTGTGATCAGACCGATGTAGCTGTCTTTTACTGCCTGGTCTTCCTCAGAGAGGATCTTTGTATCGTGGTAAAAGCTGTTAAATGCATTTGCCAGCTCATAAATATACTGACAGATCTTATGAGGAGCTGTCTCTGCAAAGCCGTTTTCGATGACTTCATTGTACTTGGAAAGCTGAAGCATCAGTGCCTTCTCAGAAGCGCCCTTTGCAGGAAGGATCTTCTTTTCTACACCTTTTTCTGTTACCTGTCCGCCATTTTCCTTATATTTATTTAAAATGGACTTGATGCGGACGATGGTATAAAGGATGTATGGACCCGTATTTCCCTCAAAGGAGATAAAGCGGTCAGTATCAAAGATATAATCCTTGGAAGCCTGGTTGGACAGATCTCCGTATTTTAAAGCTGCAAGACCTACGATCTTTGCTGTCTCTTTTGCTTCTTCCTCAGATACAGTGCGGTTTTCCATGATCCTCTGATAAACAGCCTCATCAATATCTGCGATCAGCTTCTCCAGACGCATAACGCCGCCTTCTCTTGTCTTAAAAGGCTTTCCGTCCTTGCCGTTCATAGTACCGAAACCTAAGAATACCATCTGGGTCTCAGGCTTTACAATACCGGCCTTCTTTGCAACGCGGAATACCTGTTCAAAATGCATGGCCTGACGCTTGTCTACTACGTAAATATAGCGGTCCGGCTTAAAGTCTTCCTCACGCTCTACAATGGTAGCAAGGTCAGAAGTTGCATACAGGGAAGCACCGTCTGACTTACGGATCAGGCATGGCGGAATCTCCTTGGTATCACTTTCTTCTGCTACATCTACAACTAAAGCGCCCTGGCTTTCATGTACCAGTCCCTGTGCTTCCAGAGTGTCGATCATCTTCTGGATATATGGCTCTGCATCGCTTTCGCCCTTCCACAGGTCGAAATCTACGTTCAGGTTGGAGTAGTTCTTCTTAAGGTCCGCTACAGAAACATTCATAATATGCTTCCAGATGGCTCTGAATGGCGGATATCCCTTCTGAAGCTTTAAGGTTGCCTGATGGGCGCGCTCCTTAAATGCCTCATCTACCTTGGACTTGCCGCTGGCAGCCGGGTAGATCTCCTCTAACTCGCTGATGGTAAAAGGAGCTTCTGCTGGATATTCTCCTGTATAATTTTCATCAAAGTATGGCAGTTCCGGCTTGCGGTCGCGCAGTTCCTCGATAATAAGGCCCATCTGCAGTCCCCAGTCGCCTAAATGCACATCGCCGATCACATTGTGGCCAAGGAAACGTCCCATGCGCTTTACGCTCTCACCGATAACTGCAGAACGCAAATGTCCTACATGAAGAGGTTTTGCCACATTGGCACCGCCAAAGTCTACGATAATGGTCTCTTTCTTTTCCGGTTCTCCCAGACCCAGCTTCTCATCTGCTGCCATACCGTTCATATAGTCAGCTAAAAAGCCTTCAGAAAGTTTTAAGTTGATAAAACCAGGCATTACTGCCACAACCTCAGAAAATACAGAACTTGCATGTTCTCCTGTAAGCTGTTCTACCACTGCATTTGCAATGTCGATAGGTTTCTTTTTATATGCCTTGGCAGCTGCCATAGCGCCGTTGCACTGATATTCGCACAGGTCCGGGCGGTTGGATAAAACCACTTTTGCGAATTTTTCTTCATAGCCGCAGGCTGTAAATGCTGCTTTCAGCTCCTGCTCCAGAGCTTCCAGAATCTTTTTCACAATATCATTCTCCTTGTATTCTTTTCTTGATGTACTCCCCGGGAGTATATCTCATATACGAAAATCGCTCCGGCGGTCTGCCGGAGCAATCTTTTACTTTTTATCTAAGCAATAATCTGCTTATACACGGGACAGATATTCGCCGGTTCTGGTATCGATCTTGATCTTATCACCTGTGTTTACGAATAACGGAACACTTACAGTAGCTCCGGTCTCTACAGTTGCAGGCTTGCTTGCGCCAGTTGCTGTATCACCCTTGAAGCCTGGTTCTGTATCAGTGATCTCCAGCTCTACAAACAGAGGTGGCTCTACAGAGAATACGTTGCCGTTGTAAGAACAAACCTTGCAGATCTCGTTCTCTTTAACGAACTTTAATGCATCGCCAATGATGTCCTTGTTTAATGCTAACTGCTCGTAGTTCTCTACGTTCATGAAGTTATACAGATCTCCATCCTCATACAGATACTGCATATCTACACGGTCGATTCTTGCTGCCGGGAACTTCTCGGTTGGACGGAAAGTACGCTCAACAACACCGCCGTTGATAACATTTTTTAATTTGGTACGCACGAAAGCAGCGCCCTTGCCTGGCTTAACGTGCTGGAATTCAAGGATCTGAACAACCTGTCCATCAATTTCCAGTGTAATTCCGTTTCTAAAATCGCCTGCTGATATCATAAAGATATTCCTCCTTAAGTTCGTTCAGGATGCTGCCTGCATCCTCTAATTTCTCTCTAATCTTTTTTATTTTATACTATGTATGTACGTTTTTCAAGTTCTTTTTTCTGTTTTACAGCTTATTCTGGATGATTTTACAGCCACCAGCCACTTATTTATGGGCTTCCCTGTAGATTTCCTCTGTGATGGCATCTAAAGACCGGTCATTTACATCCACTGCCACATGGGCTGCTTTTAAGTATAATGGCCTGCGTTCATTAAGTAAACTTCTGATCCGTCCGGGCACATCATCACTGTGCAGCATAGGACGGCTGGACACATCTGCACCGATCCGCTTATAAACAGTCTCCGGTGAAACATCCAGATATACTACCAGTCCCAGCTTCTTTAAAAGTTCCCGGTTTTCCTCTCTTAAAGGAAGTCCGCCGCCCACAGAGATCACTGCCCCGTCTGTGGTCCTTAACAGCTTTTCCAGGCACTGTGTTTCTAACTTTCTGAAGGCTTCCTCTCCCTGTTCCTTAAAGATCTGGGAAATAGCCATACCTGCTTCTTTTTCGATCTCCTGATCTGTATCAATGAACGGCATGTGATAATGATCTGCATAAAAATGGCCTGCGCTGGTCTTTCCTGCTCCCATAAAGCCAGTAAAGATCACATTGTGCTTTCTGGTATTTCCATGTAAATGATCCAGGATCATTTCACGGATCCTGTCAATGGTATCTTTATCTACCTTTACCTCCGGATTCCACAGTTCAAACGCGATCAGCCCCTGATACAAAAGCATATCCAGACCGTTAATTGCTTTTCCCCCTGCAGCCTGTACCATTTTCATAAACTTCGTACAGGAAGGTGTGTATACAATGTCCACTGCTGTGTGGATCAGCTTATAAAAAGCTTCATCTTCTATAATAACGTCCTCTGTATGAGGGTGCATGCCTACGCTGGTTGACTGGATCGCCAGATAGCCCTTTTCTTCCTGAGGGATCTGGTCATACTCTTCCAGTTTTAACGGGATAAGCACTGCACGGCCCATCAGTCCGTAATATAATCAGCTAAAGCCGCTGCTTTCTCCACGCTTCGGTTTAAGATATATACAACGGACGCGCCGGACTTTGCAAGGATGTAGGCTGCTGCCTTGGCTGCGCCTCCGGCTCCTATGAGGATACATTTTTCTCCTGCAATAGAAATACCTGCTTCATCCATAGCACGTTTTAAGCCTGCACCGTCTGTATTATAACCTTTGTATCCATGCTCTGTACGCACCAGGGTATTTACAGCACCGATGGCTTTTGCGTCTTCATCAATGGCTTCCAAGCACTTCATTACATCCTGTTTATGTGGAACGGTTACATTCATTCCCTGGATATTTAAAGCAAAGGCACCTTTTACAGCCATTTCCACAGTTCCCCTGTTTACGTGAAAGGGAACGTAGACTAAGTCTGTTCCTGTACGCTCTGCGTAAAAATTATGCATAAGCGGTGACATGGAATGTTCGATGGGATCTCCCATTACACCGTATACTTTTGTTTTTCCATCCATTGCGTTATCTCCTGCTGTCTCTTTTTACTTTTTCACACGATTTTCTTTTGTCTGGATCTTACTTTTCAAGGCTTTTCCTGTAACAGTATAAAACCGGTTTTTCCAGATAACGTTTTAATACGATCTGGATCTCTTCTTTTGGGTTGATGGGCCGTACCAGGACAGTCTGGATCCCCAGACGGTTGGCGCCCCAGATATCTGTAAAAAGCTGATCTCCTACAAACAGCGTATTTTTCACATCGGTCCCCATGGTCTCCATGGCCTTTTTATAGCCTTTTGCCCCTGGTTTTCCCCCTTTATAAATATAAGGGCATTTTACCTGCTGCGCAAAAGATTTCACTCTCGGTTCTTTATTATTGGAAAGAAGGCAGGTTTTCAATCCCAAGCCTCTCAGATGCTCAAAAAGCCGGATGGCTCTCTCATCCGCCGGTGCCCCATGCGGGACTAAAGTATTATCAATATCGTAAACGATCCCCTGGATCCCCATTTTTTTCCAGTTTTCATAAGGAATAACATAAGAGGACTCTTCCATTTTACTGGGGTAAAAACATTGAAACATATTAAATTCTACTTTCTTTTAGACTTATTTCTTTAAAAGTTTTCCTAACTCTTCCATAAAGGTACTTACATCCTTAAACTCCCTGTAAACAGAGGCAAAGCGCACATAAGCTACTTCGTCTACACTTTTCAGTTTGTCCATGACCAGTTCACCGATCACAGAAGTTGGGATCTCCTTTTCTTCCCTGTTAAAGATCTGGTTTTCGATCTCATCGATCATGGTACTGATCTGACGGGGAGATACCGGACGTTTATGACAGGCGCGCAAAATTCCGGACATCATCTTAGAACGATCATATGGTTCTCTTGTTTTATCTTTTTTTATGACAGTGAGTGGCATAATCTCTACTCTCTCATATGTAGTAAATCTTTTTCCACATTCGTCACAAAGTCTTCGCCGTCGTATGGATGAATTATCATCTGCAGGTCTTGAATCAATTACACGGGTGTTATCCAATCCACAAAAAGGGCATTTCATATCTTATCCTCCAGTATTTCTATCTCTTATGTTTACATTTATCGTGCCGGTTATTATACCAGAAAAATAGCTATTTTACAAGACATTTCTTCTCGTCAATATCTACAAGGATACTATCTACGCCTATTCGAATGACTGCTCCGACCGGAATTTTATATTCTGATTTTTTGCCAAGACAACCGCAATATTTTCCTCCTGTAGGAACATAGAAATCTGTGATACATAATTTACATACATCAATTTCTAAATCTCCAACACAGCCTAAGCGATGTCCATTCTTACAATTAATCACATCTTTATTACTAAGTTCCCAAAAACGCATCAAAAAAGCCCTTTCTTTTAAATTATGAGGGCTTTCTTAAAATAATGCTATCTATATGCTATTCATTTATTATCTAGAGGGTGTTTGAAAAATGCTTTCTGCAAGATGTGCGTTACAATTTGTGGGAGATTTCGCCTGAATGAGGGCGGCGTAGCGG
>ERZ857775.4498-NODE-4498-length-9964-cov-4.667272_pt1 | contig 9964 bp, 5 predicted proteins | sample MGYA00519698_ERZ857775 | MGnify/ENA primary metagenome ERZ857775 (study PRJEB31778, sample SAMEA3449363) | human gut metagenome | biome: human gut; feature: human-associated habitat; material: faeces | place: United Kingdom | collected 2010/2012 ...
TAAGACATGCTTTCCACGTTTGTCTCCTTCTCCGACAGGATCGTCAATAAACGATCGTAGCGATCAAATCGCCGGTTACCGTCAGCCCACGAACCGATTCCTTATAAGGAACAAAACCACCGATACACTTTTTTCATCGAGAAAAGTTAAAAAATTGTTTCATTTCAACACCGTTTAAACGGCATTAAATAGTACTCAAACGAAAACATTTTTTTCTGCATCCCTCAAAAGATGGACTAATAGTTTTACTCGTTATACTATTGTAAACGAAAAATTATTCTTTAAACAATTCATTCGGCAATATATCCCAGTTATCCGTACGGAACGGAGCCAAAGGCTGACCCAATGTAGTCTTTACATTTGCTTCCGAATAGTTTTTAAACGCATAGCGAACAGCGATTGGTTCCGGGACTTCATCCGCAAAAACTTCTATCTGATTTTCGGTCCATACCAAACGAGCCTTTGCCGGATAAAATTTTTGGTCTGCCCCCGCAATTTCAAAACCTTTCAAAGTGATTACCTTATCATCATCATCTAACCATGAGAAACTACGAGGATCTTTCTGGTCGTCAGGAGCAGCCAAGTTATTAAAAGAAAGTATGGCTTTCCTTTCCTTTATCTTTACAGATTTATATGTAGGCATGTCCGCAGGAACAGATTGGATACCATAATTACGGGACAAAGCCAAATAAGCCAAACGTTCACCTATAACCAATTTATTAGGTTCGTGAATTATCGAATATAAACCCACATCGTTTGTTCCGACTATACCGGAATAAGGAATTTCATCCAATGCTTTATATTGATTTTCCCTCAACAAAGCCATTGCCCGGCAATCGGCATCATCATAACGATAAGGAGCAATTTGCACATAATAAAAAGGCATCTCAGCATGATTCCATGCCTCACGCCATTGGCGTACCATCTCGACCTGCATTGTCTTATAGTCATAAAAATTACGATGATTTGCTTCACCTTGATACCAAATAAAACCTTTAGCCACATATTTTAATAACGGATGTACCATTCCATTGTACAACACCGTTGGAGCCGAATGTTCTTCTGTCCAATTTTCAGCAATAAATCGCCGGTCAATGCTTATTCGTTTCAAAGATTCTTCACTCATCCAAGCCTCTATATTTGTTCCTCCCCAACTTGTACAAATCAGACCGACCGGAATATCCAAATATTGATTCAAACAACGGCCGAAAAAATATCCTACAGCACTGAAAGCCCCTACAGAGCCCGGATCTGAAAATTTCCATTCTCCCAAACAATCATTCTGAGGTATTTTTTTTGAATTACGGGAGACTGTAAACATTCGGATATCAGGATATTTTCTGGCATCCCTCATTGTTTTTACAGCATCTGTACAAGGTTGTCCGAAAAAACCCTGTACCGGCATTTCCATATTCGACTGGCCTGCACAAATCCACACTTCACCCAAAAGGATATTTGATAAAACAACGGGCGTTCCATCACTGATTGTAATGGAGTAAGGCCCTCCTGCATCTGTTGTCCGGACATTCTGAACCCATTCGCCACTCGCTTCAGCTTTCGTTTCATATACTTGATTATCCCAAGAAAGCTTTATTTTCACAGTCGAATAAGGAGTCGCCTTTCCCCATAGCTTTACCACTGTATTACGCTGAAGTACCATATTGTCTCCAATCAAAGATGGCAATGTAACTTTTGCATTACACAAACAAGGGAACATATATAACATCAAGAAAAAAACAATTCTTTTAATCATATTCCAAAGTATATCATATTAATATCTACAATCCTTATTTAAGACATCTATAAAATGTATTCTTATTCAAATCGGACATTGTCACAATATTCGGTGACATAACGTTTATCAGAATCTCCATACGTTTTATATTTATCAGACATAACAATTTTATTATTCCGAAAAATAAAACCATCAACGCAATATAAATTTACTATACGGGAATCAAAAGTCTCAAACGTATTATTCTCCACTACAATATTCCGATGATAGCGGGAGTTTTTTTTCTGAGGTATACCACTTCCTACCGCTATGCACGCATTCCCCCAGGTAAATGATCCATACATGCAATTATCAAATAGATTATTCCGTATAATAACATTCCGGACACCCGATTGCTCATACCAATAGTTTCCATCTCCTTCAAACAATATAGCAGCACCCGGGGTATGAAATGTACAGTCTTCAATAATAACCCGGTTCCGTGAACCAATAAGCAATCCACGAGCCCGGTTGTTTCCGATATAACACCCTTTAATCAAAACATCCGGATACTCATCATCTTCTGCAACAACGTGATTGACTGATACTTGTTCAGGAACCTTTTGATTGAATGTTACTTCTGCATACTCTGCATTCAAATAGGTAACAGATTTCACCTGCAAACGAGCGTAAGTTTCCAAATTCGTGTTATCGACAAATTCCAACATCATTCCCTTCTTGATAAACCGAATACCGAATTGACCGCTGTTATGCCAACGCAATAATAGTTTTTCAGGAGAAAGTACGCGTTCAATAGCCATATACCAACCATGAATATTGGTTGCATCATCCTTTTGATTCCGGAATATACAATTAAGCAGGCGGATATATCCCTTACAATTCACAAAATGAGTAGCATCGGCCGACGCACTAATGATACGGCCGGAATCTGACGGAGGCATTACGTTAACCCAATTCAACTCTATATTCCGGCTACTTTGCGCTATGACTCCCATACCTCCGCAATGATAAATATCGACATTCATTAAGTTGATATTTTCGCATTCCCACAAAGTAAAAGCAGGATTTAAACGAGCAGTAGCCCCTAATACCATGGTATTTCCTATCCTGGCTTCTCCAAAATCCTTTCTATAAAGCCGATAATTACCATCTTGTGTTTTTACTGCCGGATAAGTTCGACCATAAATCCAATAGTCATGCGCATGATAAGCTACTTCGCGACGTTCCGTATCAAATTCTAATAAACTGGAAAAAGGGTATGTTATTCCATATTCATCCCTTATACATAAAGAACCATCAAGTAAATCTACACGACAAGAATCAGGAAATTTCAATTCATACCACCCGGTCCCGGCATCTACAATTTTACCTTCTGATACAAACGGATGTACATAATCTATGGATATCCCCTCTATCTTTATATCCGAACAATTCGAAAGACTAAAAGCAGACATAAAACCTGAAAATAATAATTTTGTATTATTACCCCTAATAGTAAAGTCTTTCAAGTTTTCCAGACAAAACGCTATGCGTTTCATCGAGGGATCATTATTACTGATATATTCATATTTCTCAAAAGCATAGTCCGGCTTAAGATTTAAGGTCCCTTCTGGCAATAATAATTCGTTTGCGTGAAAACGGACACAATCTTTAATAGCCTTCCGAATAGCGGGAACCGCATCTATATAAGAAAGCGTATCAGCATCTAAGTATTTTTGCAAATAAACTACTTTTGCAGCATTAGTGTTTATCACAAAAAAACAAAAAAATAAAATCGATAAAAATCTCATATTCTCTTACTTTAGATTTTATACTAAGTTTTGCATATAAATATAGCTTTCGTCCAGATATGAAAATGAACCGAATATTTCTTCCATAAGACTCATCACATTCAATATCATGGACAAAAGCCATACACATTCATGCCCTGATAGGCATATAGCAAATCACATTATAATCATTCTCCCTTAAATGGATTCTGTTCAGCATTCGAGATTTCCGTATTTTTAGCAAATTCATCTTCTGGTATTTGCAAAAAATAATGATAATCATTCGGCTTCAGAACAGAAGACTTATTGCCACTCGACGGCGTTCCCCAATAATTCAAACCATAATTAATAAAATGGCCGGCATAATTATTCTCAGAAAAAGAACCTATCCTGGTTACACTTTTTTGTAAACGGCAGTTGTCGTACATTCCCGTAACACCTTCTCCCAGAAGTTCTTTTCTACGTTCCACATAAATTTCTTCCAACAAATCTTCTTTTATTAAAGTAGTAGTCGGAACAGATACATTTCTTGCATTTTGTAATGTATTCAAATAACCTAAAGCAGTTGTCGTATTTCCAAGATTAGCTTCTGATTCAGCCATAACCAGCAGCATTTCAGAAGCTCTAATGAGACAGATATCCGGACGGCATTTATTATCTACACCATAATGCTTAAATTTATTATATGCCCATTTATGAGCAATTTCAAAGTCAGAATTACCACAACGATGCCATAACATCACAGATTGAACCTGACTATCCGTTAAAGACTTGGACGGATCATTTTCGACATCTTCCGGTGTCGTATTCAAACGGCTTGCACGATAATCCGATAAATCATTATTAAACAAATCCACCCATTGCTGGCTCACAAAATAACTGTGGAAACTATATATATTCGGTGAATAACCTTCTGAATCTGCCAATTCAGGGTCCGCATTAAACCACATAGCATGCGGGCAACCATCTCCCACGTTTGTTTCGTCAGTATTCTGGTATCCCCAAATCAATTCCGCGACATTGTTCTGAATCAAATCATCAAAGCCACTGCACCATTCATCCTTGGTCATCAATGTTGAATGGGCTTGATATGCAATTTTGGCATTAGCCAAAGCCTCGTCCCAATTTCCCATCACTTGATATACACGTGCCAACCACGCACATACAACATCGGTTCTTATACGCCAAACATTATCCGGATCATATCCGTCCAATTCAGATTTTGCATCTTCCAAATCTTTCACAATCTGAGTATAAACCTTTTCTACTGTGGAAAAAGGCATCGACTCCGGATCATTACTATGCAAACGTAAAATAACGCCACGCTTTGTTTTGGCATAGTTATATGTTTGTTGATAATTCAAAATAAGTTGAAAATAGGATATGGCACGAATTGCTTTCGCTTGACCGCTAATAGTTAATTTCTCGTCTGTACTACCTATTGCATCATCCAGCGCATCAATTATAATATTACAGCGATTAATATGATCATAGAACTGTGTCCAGACTGCTGCAGTATATCCTCCAATTGCCTGAGTCCTGGCATCTGAGAAACTATATGCAGTAAATTCACTCGTACCGATCGTACTCTGAGCCGTAATATCCACTCCTGCCAAATCATAATAAGACAACATACCTGTCAAGCCGGACAGTCCTCTATCTGCTGAATTAACATTACCACCCATTAAAAGTCCTTTATAGGTAGCCAGCAGGACTTTATCTAAATTAGACGTATTGGAAAGCGCAACATCTTCATTTATATCTGTTGAAGAATTAGTTTCCAAAAAGTCACTGCAACTAGTAAAAGATGATGACACAATAGTCATTATCAGTATAACTAAAAATATATTCTTCATCATTTTTCCATTTCAAAATTAAAACACGACATTAACTCCAAACATATACAAACGACGGCCTCCACCATATCCTTCACTATCAGAATTACCATTGTATGTATTACCTGAAATTCCAGTTTCCGGATCTGTATAATACTTCGTCGCTTCACCAAAAGTGAGTAAATTATCTCCTGAAAAATAAACCCGGGCTCTTTCTATTCCGATCTTAGTCAAAACAGATTTAGGAATAGAATACCCTATAGTGAGATTGCGTAAACGCAGATAATTATTATTCAAAATATAATAATCACTATAACCAATTGAAGCCTTTGAACGATTATCAAAGAAATTTACCGGAAGTTCAGCGCTCGTATCTCCCGGTTCGCTCCAACGATCTTTAACAAGATCCCAGACGGGCGATTTACCACTGCCTATGGAAGCCAATTCCGATTTGTTGTAGCAATACATCTTTCCACCTAATGAATAATAGAACATAAACGACAAATCAAAATTCTTAAATGCTAAACTATTCGTAACAGCTCCATAGGCCTTTGGCAGTGCCGATCCCACCTTCACATAATCTTCTTCCCTTACCAAGGCACTTGTTGAATTAACAATTGAGCCATCGGCTTTATAATATGTAGCATAACCCGTGTCTGCATCAATACCGGCAAAACGAGGTGCCCAGAAATCATACAAGGATCCACCTTCTTCAAGTTTATAGTAAGCAACTACATTAGACCAGAAGCCAACCTTTGTTGGTAAATAGGTCACTTCATTTTTCAATGTAGACATATTGGCATCTATACGCCATTGGAATTTTTTCGTATTAAAGATTGAGAAACCCAATGTCAATTCAACACCACTATTGCGTATATTACCTAAATTCACATTTCTTCCTTTCACATCTCCGACTTGTGCAGACAGAGGGAAGTCAAGGAAATAAAGCAATCCATCGGAACCACGTGTATAATATTCGAATGTACCATTCAACCAACCGAATAAAGAAAAATCGGTTGCGACATTCCACTGTTTATTTTTTTCCCAATGCAAATCAGGAGCTGCATTTGTTATTGGCTTCAAGCCTGCCTGATTCCAAACATTATCGTTTCCATAAACAGCCTGGTAGGCATACAGGTATTCAGATCCTGCTTTACCATTTGATTGACGGGAAATCAAACGGTCATTTCCTGAAGTACCATAAGATGCACGGAGAGACAAATTATCAATCCAGTCTGCATCTTCTAAGAATTTCTCTTTTGATAAACGCCAAGAACCTCCGACAGACCAAAAGTTTCCCCAGCGATTTTGAGGTGAGAAACGGGAAGACCCGTCACGCCGATAAGAAACAGAACCATAATAACGATCATCAAAGCTGTAATCTGCTTTACCAATCCAAGACATTAAAGCATAACGGTCACTATAAGAAGATGCTTGAAAATAATCGGAAGCAGAAGCTATTTCAAATTGACCCAATTGATAAATGCCTTCCCCATACCCATAAGTATATTGAGTACGGTAAGAATAAACTTCTTGTCCTAACAACAGATTTAAATGATGTTTATTAAAATCTTTATTCCAGTTCAATGTGTTACTATTAGTCACAGACAATACCTGGTATGTACTGCGAGTTGCACTTCCTCCTGCCGGAAGAATTGTAAATCCGTAAGGTTCGGACTGCTGGGATCCCCAAACAGCAGAGCTATATCCGTAAGAACGGGAGGTATTATCTCCTACATTTACCACCGATTTAATCTTTAAATCATAAGGAAGTGTAATTTGAGCGTAATAGCTTGCATTAATTTCAGTTCCATCGGATGAATTAAAACTTTCATCATTATCATTATCCCAATAGTCACCGAGAGATCCGAACGGATGTGATCCGAAATATCCTGTAGTATATTTTCCATATTGATAAATACGTTCGCCTGTTTTTTCAGATACGACCCAATCCGTATTATCTGTATTACGCAAATACGGTGATGATAACGTTGAGGTATAGTTCAGCGCACGGGTTTGTCCATTAGAATTCTGGCGAGAATATGAATAACGTACATTTCCTCCCATCGATAACCATTTATTAATTTCAGAATTAACATTTGCGTTAAAGGAATAACGTTTGTAGTAGTCCTTTCCTCCGTAACCATTGTCATCCAGATATCCTATTGAAGTATAATAGTTGGTTTTTCCGTTGGCGGTTGCTCCGGATAAATCCACACTATAATTCTGACGGAGTTTACGGCTATAATATGTACCGAACCAATCCCAGTCCGATTCTTTCCAGGCATACTCTAAATTCGGATTGATAGAAGGATTCCCGTTACCGTCATTCAATACCCAATTCTCATCTATATGTCTGAACGGAGACACGTATATACTGTTCCCTTTTGAATCGGTAACTTTTGAATGAAAGATCTTACCCATAAGCCTTTCATCAGCATATTTAGCAGCTTCCTGTTTCGAATAACCTCCCGTATAATAATAAGCATCATTATAAAGTCCTTCCCAATACAATAATAAGGTTTGCCTCGGATCCGCTTTTTTCCCATAACCGACTGCATTGTCTGAAGTACCCCATCCGGCATTCACTGTAATTTTCGGAGCGCCTTCCTTACCCGTTTTAGTCGTAATAATAACAACGCCATTTGCTGCACGGGAACCGTACAAAGAACTTGCCGCCGCGTCTTTCAGCACTGTTAAAGATTCGATATCGTTCGGATTAATAGAGTTCAAAGCTCCATCATAAGGAATTCCGTCTACAACATATAACGGAGTAGTCGTTCCCGACATATTGGTAATACCACGTATTGCAATACGTGCCTCTGCTCCCGGATTACTTGCATCCGACGTCACATTTACACCAGCAGACAGCCCTTGAAGAGCGTCAGTAAACCCTGTTCCTGAGAATTTTTCGAGTTGTTCCGTTTTTATTACAGATGCGGAACCTGTATATGATGACTTCTTCATTGAACCATAGGCTACAACTATAACCTCATCCAAATCCTGCGTATTTTCCATTAGGGTTACATTTATCACATTTCGTCCTGAAACTTTTATTTCCTGTGTATTATAACCGATATAGGATATTTGCAAGACAGCTCCCGGAGCTATATTCAGGGAAAACTTACCGTCCACATCAGTAATAATACCGTTGGTTGTTCCTTTCTCAACCACATTGGCTCCGATAATCGGTTCTCCGTTCTTATCTGTTACCATACCGGTAACAGATTTCTTTTGCTGGGCAGCAAGTATTCCGGCTGTTTCCTTTTTAGATGCAGATGAGAGGATAATATAGGAACCTTCCAAAGCATAAGACAAATCCAATTGGGATACCAGATTATTCAACACCTCCTTGATAGAACGATTTGTCAAGTTTAATGAGACTTTCCGGTTGACATTTACACCGGCATCATAAATGAAAAGGTAATCCGACTGCTTTTCAATAGTATTCAAATAATCTTTCACTGAAAGATTTTCACCTTGCAAGGTGATCTTTTGAGACATTGCATTCTCTGCTTGCAAACAGAGAATAACAGCAAATAAGAGCATATAGGTTATTCTCATAATCCTAAATAAATGTTTATGCCGCGATTTTAATGAAAGACAAAACCCCGACAAAGGTATTTTATTCATAACTTTGTGATATTAAAAGATTAATACTTGTGTTTGACATGTGTTAATTACAAGGCGGTGAATCTCGCACATTCATCGCCTTTTTCATGGTTGTTTTTTATGTTCTATTTCTTCTCCATAAGCATTTCTTTTTTTATTTGGTTGTACATGTTAGTTTATATATATAACCGCATTATCGTCACTACGAGAAAAGGTGAAACGCGTACTACGTTGCAGCACCTGCAAAATAAAGTCCACGCCATCCGAAACACGGCACTTCCCGCTGCATTTATAATCATGCAGTTTTTTATTCTGGATCACAATACGGATATCATACGTCTTCTCAAAACGTTTCATCAAATCGGCAAAACGGATCTCCTCAAAGCAGATCAGCCCTTCTTTCCAACGATAATCATCCAAATCAGAAATCGAATCGACTACCATCTTATCTCCCTTCAATTCCGCTTTCTGCATCGGAGCAAGCCGGATGGAAGGACCAGGCTTCATCTTATTTATCAGTTCGATGGAACCTTCCAACAGGGCCGCTGAAAATTCACAATCCGACTCCGACTCATTCACCCGGACATTAAATTCCGTCCCTAAAACTTTTATATCGCATTTCTTCGTCTGTACGACAAACGGATGTTCCACATCTTTAGAGACATCAAAATAAGCTTCACCTTTCAACGACACACGTCGGGTATCCTCGCTAAAAGAGGCCGGATAAGTCATTTCACTACAAGCGTTCAACCAGACATTCGTCCCGTCGGACAGGGTAAGGTTCGCCCGCTGGCCCGGAGGAACGACTAGCTTGTTCATCGCCAATACAGGAGCCGGTTTTGCCACGTTATTATATATGTACAGGGCAGACACTACCAATACGGAAATTGCAGCGGCGATCTTCAGCGATTCTCTGATAACAAAGGGCAGACTGAAACGGTGACCAGATTGCACCATACTGCTATTTTTCGTCTTATGCAACAACAGCACATCAAAATATTTCCGCTCCCTTA
>ERZ857775.4503-NODE-4503-length-9952-cov-9.488027_pt1 | contig 9952 bp, 9 predicted proteins | sample MGYA00519698_ERZ857775 | MGnify/ENA primary metagenome ERZ857775 (study PRJEB31778, sample SAMEA3449363) | human gut metagenome | biome: human gut; feature: human-associated habitat; material: faeces | place: United Kingdom | collected 2010/2012 ...
GCGGTTCGAAAGCGGCAAAGAATGTACCGTCGGCAGCTTTCTGGAAACGGACAAATTGCATCAGGTGCACACGTTCGCCATCTACCTTCTTCCATATTTGCGCTAATTGCAAAACGTCCGGATCACCAAAATTGGTTTCAATAGAGCGGGGTGCATCGATTGCTTTACGGATATATCGAAAAATAAGTATTCCTATTTCCGGAAGTTCCGACAGCCAACTTTGCGTGAGGCAACCCAAAGCAGAAGAGGAAACTTTCTTCTGCAATCCCCGCCACACACGCCCGGCCTTTTCTTCATCGGTCACTACCGTATGCAGCTCATCACAAAATAAAGGCAAAGCATCTCCTTCCGACAACAAAGCATCGGGAAAAGTCTTGCGGAAATAGGCGTCGAACACAGCCGTCAGCAGCCCATCAAAGGTTTTATCGTAAATATAAATATTCATACAAAAATGCTATACACTCACTATTAGACGATTGAAAAATAATTGCTATCTTTTTTAGGCACGGATTATGCGGGATTACACGGTTACTTTGCAGCAACGACAACACTAAAAAACCGTGTAATCCGCGTAATCCGCGCCTAAATTATCACTCGCCAAAATCAAGCAACAGCTGACGTTCATCCACTTTCTTTTTCGGTTTCGGCAACAATAAGCTGCGCACCCGTTGCGGAGAAAGTTCGTTCACTGTCTGCATCTGGAGAGGCAGTTCTTTGCAAGTGATGAAATATTGCGCTTTCTTCATCACCACTCCTATCTTCTTCAGTTCATAAAATCCCAGCCGCGAAAAACGACGGGAAGCAACAATCAGTTTCGCCGACTTCACCCCTACTCCCGGCACACGGAGCAACATTTCGTAGTCTGCCTTATTGATGTCGACAGGAAACTGTTCGGGATGGCGCAAAGCCCACGAAAGTTTCGGGTCTATTTCGAGATCGAGATCCGGATAAGAATCATCCACAATTTCATCTACCTTGAATTGATAAAAACGCAATAACCAGTCAGCCTGATAGAGCCGGTTTTCACGTACCAGAGGCGGCTGTTTCAATGCCGGAAGACGCTTATCATACGTATTCACGGAAACGTAGCCCGAGTAATAGACACGTTTCATGGTGGGGCGCCCATAAAGTGCCGACGAAAGAAAAAGAATATCTTTATCCGATTCGGAGGTAGCTCCCACAATCACCTGGGTACTTTGTCCCGCAGGTGCGAAACGGGGTGCGTGGCGAAACTTCTGCCGTTCTTCTTTACTCTCCAACACGCCTTGTTGAATGTATTTCATCGGAGCAAATACGCTTTTATGGTCTTTTTCCGGTGCAAGCAGTTTCAAATTTTCTTCTTTGGGAATTTCGACGTTGACGCTAAGACGATCGGCATACAATCCGGCTTCATTCACCAATTCGCGACTGGCTCCGGGAATACTCTTGAGATGAATATAACCGTTAAAACGGTACACTTGCCGCAAATCTTTGGCTACACGCACAAGTCTCTCCATTGTATAGTCCGGATTACGGACTACTCCGGAGCTAAGAAACAGACCTTCGATATAATTACGACGGTAGAATTCCATCGTCAGCTCCACCAATTCCGAAACGGAAAAGGTAGCGCGGGGAAGATCGTTGCTACGACGGTTGACGCAATAGGCACAATCGTAAATGCAATAATTGGTAAGCATGATTTTCAATAGCGAGATACATCGACCGTCCTCGGCAAAACTGTGGCATATCCCCCATCCTCCCACAGTGTTTCCCAGCGTTCCCGGCTTATTGGAACGCACCGTACCACTGGAAGAACAGGATACATCGTACTTGGCAGATTCTGCAAGTATCTTCAGTTTAGCTAAGACGTTTTCGTTCATCATTCCCGATCTTGATTCTTTTCGCAAATATACGATTTAATTTGAGATGCGTATAGAAGAAAAAAAGTTTAGCAAATATATAAATACAAAATTAGTCAATTTTGAAGAAATAAAAAGCTACGCTTATAAAGGCAGACAATTAATATGATATTTTATTACATCAATTATATAATCAAATAAAATAAATTAATTATTTTATCACAACAAATATATTTTCATTAACTTTGCAAAGTCGACATCAAAGTATTAGTATAAATAAACAATTTTAAATTACAAAAAAAATGGATAATTTGAAAGAATTTGAAGAAGAAGTAGAAGAACGAACATGGGTTATCAATGGTTTTAAAACTTTTTCGATCGTGGCACAGGAGTATTTTCCCGAATATGCCAACTCTGACGCAGCAAGCAAAAGAATGCGAAACGAAATTGAATCCGACAAACTGTTATTCAAAGAAATGCAAGCCGCACATTACGTACACGAAACAACACGTCTAAGCCCGAAGCAGCAACAGATTCTTTTCATGATCTGGGGACCGGAAAAAATTATCATACGTTATCACATCACCCATAAGTAAAAATCAACCACGTCATAACGCACGCCTCTGAAAACACAGAAAAAGTGTGTTGAGCGAACTATATTTATATAGATTATTAATATTTATTATTTATATATGTCCGTTAGGGTGTCCGCCCTCTTTTTTTCAGGCGCTATAACTACATAAGTAGCAGTCCATTACACAGCCATCAGGGGTGTCCACTAAGGTGTCCGGTATTTCGCCTGAAAAAATGCCTGAAACAGAGGTTCTATTTCTCATAAACAGAACCTCTACTTATAGCAAACAGAGCCTCCGTTTGGACAAAACGAAGGCTCTGTTTTTTCCAGCTACCCATAGAATATCATTAATTACATCTAACAGCATCAAAACCCTAAAATACCGTCCAAACACCTCAATACCATCCAAATAACTTTTGACAATTTAATCTTAATGCACTACATTTGCAACCGTATTCGGCAACACGTGTACACATACAAGAATAACTCGCAACAACAAAAAGTATAATTCAATGAAAAAACAGACCTCAACGGAACAATTCTCAAAAACACTCCTAAACGAAGGCTACATCTTGATTCCCAAAACACTGTTAAAAAATCAAGCACACAACCGGACTCCGGGAGAATTGGAAGCACTTCTCCAAATCCTCACACACGTCAACTACTCGCCAACCACTTATGAAATTTCACACACTGACATATCATGCCAACGCGGGGAATCCATTATCAGCCAGCAACACTGGAGCAAACTTTTTAAATGGAGTCGTTCAAAAACTCTCCGTTTTTTTCAAAAGATACAGAAAGAGGGCATTATCGAAGTCATTCCCCACCAGAAAGGCATTTTCCATATCCGCATCATCAACTATGATTTCTGGACCGGAAGTATCTCTCCGGAAGCCCGCGAAGAAAAAAAGAAAGAACAATCCGAATTCTTCGATATTTTCTGGAACAAATATCATGAAACGATGCAGAAACCCAAAGTGAACGTAGCCCGCGCCCGCCGCGAATGGGACAAACTCGCCAAAGAAGAGCAGCAGACGGCCATCGACCGTATCGAAGAAGTCTACTACCACACCAACGACACACGCTTCATTCCCCTTGCCTCCACCTACCTGAAAGACAAGGCTTTCTTAAACGAATACACCAACTAAAAACATCGAAAAAAGATGCAACCACACGCCAGCGAACTCGAAGAAGCCATCATAGGGGCCTGCCTGATTGAACAGGAGGCCCTGCCGCTTGTAGCTGACAAGCTACGCCCCGAAATGTTTTACGATGACTGCCATCAACTGATCTTTGCCGCCCTGATCGCCATGTATCAGGCAAACAAGAAGATAGACATACTCACCGTCAAAGAAGAGCTCGCCCGCCGCGGAGTTCTCGAAAAGATAGGCGGACCGTACGCCATCACACAATTAAGCAGTCGGGTAGCCTCCTCCGCACATATCGAATATCATGCACAAATCGTCCACCAGAAATACCTGGCACGTGAAGCGGTAGTCGGCTTCAACAAGCTCTTCACCTGCGCCATGGATGAAACAATCGACATCTACGACACCCTGATCGATGCACACAACCTGCTCGACCGCCTTGAAGGCGAATCCGGACACCACGAGCACATGCGCTGTATGGACACGCTGATGACCGACACCCTGAAAGAGGCCGAACTGCGTATTGCCAAAAGCGCGAACGGTGTGACCGGCATCCCCACCGGACTGACCGACCTCGACCAGAAAACAGGTGGACTGCAGGACAGCGATCTCATCATCATTGCAGCCCGCCCATCCGTAGGTAAAACGGCTTTTGCCCTACATCTGGCACGCAGTGCGGCAATGGCAGGCAACGCAGTAGCCGTCTACAGCCTCGAGATGCAGGGAGAACGCCTTGCCGACCGATGGCTGGCAGCGGCCGGTAATATCAATCCCTACCGATGGAGAAACGGAATACCCACCCCGGAAGAGATAGAAAACGCCCATACCACGGCTTCGGAACTGTCAGGTCTCCCCATCTACGTAGACGACAATTCTTCGGTCAGTATGGATCACATCCGTTCCAGTGCCCGGCTATTGAAGAGCCGTCAGCAGTGTGACATGATTATCATCGACTACCTGCAACTCTGCGACATGACCACCAAACAGACTAACCGCAACCGGGAACAGGAAGTGGCACAAGCCACCCGGAAAGCCAAATTGCTGGCTAAAGAGCTACATATTCCCATCGTGTTGCTTAGCCAGCTGAACCGTGAGTCGGAAAACCGTCCCGGAGGACGTCCGGAACTGGCACACCTGCGTGAGAGCGGAGCTATCGAGCAGGATGCGGACGTCGTTATGCTGCTCTACCGGCCGGCCATGCAGCACATCGTCACCGACCGGGAAAGTGGTTATCCAACAGAAGAACTGGGTGTAGTCATCGTGGCAAAGCAGCGTAACGGAGAAACGGGGAATGTCTATTTCGGGCACAATCCATCTATGACAAAAATATATGACTATGTTCCGCCATTGGAATATTTAGAGAAACACGCCAAATAAAAAGACATATTATATAAATAAAAATACATTATACATCTATTTTACAGTATATATACTGCATAAATATTTTTTATAATATTGAAGAAAATAAAGCCGTATTCACTTGACTTCGCCTCTCTGATTTTGTATATTTGTAGTATCAAAGAGAAAGCATATAATTATTCACTTAAACCTTAACTTTTCAAAATTATGGATGTATTAGTAGAACGCTATCAACGCAGAAAGTATGTAAATCAGGAGGATGCTCCGTTACTGTATTACATACGTCAGAAATCGGGTAATGTAAGGGTGATGGACATTGACACGATGGCTAATGCCATCGAAAGCAAATCGTCACTGACTGTCGGAGATGTGAAACACACCATCGAGGCATTTGTTGAGCAGTTGCGTCTGTCGCTCACCCAGGGTGACAAGGTAAAAATCGACGGATTGGGTACGTTTCACATCACACTGACCAGCGACGGTACGGAGACTGTGAAAGATTGTACAGTACGTAGCATCCGCCGTGTCAATGTCCGCTTTGTTGCCGACAAAGCTTTGAAGCTGATGAATTCGAGCCATACGAGTACGCGAAGTGATAATAATGTAGACTTCGTCCTGGGTGGAAAGAGTGATGGCAACGGTTCCGAAAACGGTGGTTCCGGTAGTGGTTCGGGAGATGACAAACCGGGTGGCGGAGAGGCTCCGGATCCTGCAGCATAGATATTTTGCCCGCACGTTCTTCTCTGATGGGGTGAAGTTTCATCCTTAAAAACAGCTCCACATGGTTTCAGGAACTGACTTGTGTATGTTCCTTGCCATGTGGTTTCTGTTCTCTCTTCTCTTATTTTCCCTTTTTCTCATTTTCTTTCTTTATTTCTCCCATTCCTAGTTTTCCGATTTCTAATTTCTCATTTTAATTTTTAGTCTTTAATTTTTAATTTAATCAAGATGTTAGACAAAATCATTGATATCATTATGACGATTCTCCCTTTTTTCGGGGGTCGTAAAAAGCGTCAGCAAATGATGCAGGAAGTCAAAGAGTTCAGCGAACTGGTGAAAGAGCAGTATAGCTTTCTCATGCAGCAGCTCGAAAAGGTGTTAAAGGATTATTTCGATTTGAGCGATCGTGTGAAGGAAATGCACTCGGAGATCTTTTCGCTAAAAGGCAGGCTTTCGGAAGCTGTGGCTTTGCAATGTATCAATAAAGAGTGTATTCAGCGCAACAATGGTTCTGAATCCGCATCATCATCCATTTCTTTAATACCCGATAACGCATGAGAACGATTCATCTGATTGTTGTTCATTGCTCCGCCACACGCGAGGATAAATCTTTCACCGAACATGATTTGGACGTCTGCCATCGTCGTCGCGGTTTCAAGGGGGTGGGGTATCATTTTTATATTCGCAAGAATGGGGATATCAAGTCTACCCGTCCGATAGAACGGATTGGCGCACACTGCCGAGGTTTCAACCGGGAGAGCATCGGCATCTGTTATGAAGGTGGTCTGGACTGCAAAGGGCAGCCGAAAGACACGCGTACCTGTTGGCAGAAACATTCGCTGCGGGTACTTATCCTTACTTTACTAAAAGACTTTCCCGGATGCCGTGTCTGCGGGCATCGTGATCTTAGTCCTGATCTTGATGGAGACGGTGAGATTGAACCGGAAGAATGGATCAAGGCATGTCCCTGTTTTAATGCTGAAACGGACTGGGGTAAAGAATAAATCTCTTTTTTATTTGCATACTCTATTGTTTTTAATTGAAAAGCCCGGACTTTCGCAAGCCCGGGCTTTCTATACTCTCAAAACATCTCCTTAATCTATAGGGAAATAAGGGACTAGCAAATTGGTTCTAGTGCAAATAAGAAGATGTAATGAGACAAAAAAAGGGATACCTGTGGGAAATAAGGGAGGTATCCCTTTTCTATAAGAAGAACAGAATTGGAAGGATTGACTTTCACAAGCCAAATCCTTCACTCTGTTTCTTCTCGGCGTATTCTTCACACAAGGTGAAGAAGGGTTTGATTATCTATAATAGTTATCTATTCAAGAGATACCTCCCTCTACTAATGAAATGAGGGAGATACCTTTTAGAAAAGAGTTACTACAATATTTATTTGACTGTTACAGATATTGTTGTAACATCACCTGTTGAAGAGATTGCTCCTCCCCATTTAGACTTAACTGTCACTTCTACGGTTGCTGTCAATCCTTCTCTAGATGGCATATTCTGACCGGCTTGAGAGTATGACAACACGCCAGCAGTAGTAACATTAAATTTATCAGCATTGTCTCCGACAACTTTGAAAGTAGGAGCTGTGAGACCATACATGTCAAGGGCACTAGTCATATTAGCAAATCCATTAGAATTATTTCCTGTTACAGCAGTTCCGGCTTCCCAGATCTTCATGTCTCTATAGTCTTTCCAAACAGAACCTGTAGCTAAATTAACAGTAGAAGTTTTATCAGATGCTATTTCTCGTTTAAGCTCAGTTGGCGCAGTCCATGTGCCACTCAACTTAGCATCAGGAACTAGTGTTACAGCATATACCGCATCTTTCTTTTCACCACATTTTACTGTAGCTGTCACTTTTACAGGTGCTGCATAATCCTTTGTAATAGTCAGTTTAGGAGCAGCGGAGAAATCCGTTCCAGTACCTGTTACTGCAAATTCAATAGTACCACCTGCCTCTGTAACTACCTTTTTGTAAACATCACTATAGTTAGGGAATAACGTAGAAACATCACCTACCTCTACAGCAATTTTACTAGCTTGTGCTGCATCTACACCTGCATCTACCTTTTGCGGAGAATCTACAGTAGTCAAAGCAACGTCTGCCAAAGATTTAACTGTAACAGCGGCTTTCACTGTAATTTTCTTCACTGAAGACACAGTTATCACTGCTTTAGGATGATATGTACCGACTTTTGTAGCTTTAGGCACTGTTATTGTCAAGGCATTATCATTACCGCGAACAAAAGCTACATTGTTATCTGCACCAGTTACATCAAAAGTATTAGCTGCCAAAGCTTTATAATCAGCCTCTGTAATAGCTCCCTTGTTATACAAATCAACCATATTGATAGTATATGTCTGTACGCCATTACCTTTCCAAGTACCTTCGAAACTATATTCTATTTCTTTATTTTCCGTTTTCTGTGTAATAGTAACTTTATCGGTAGCTGTCAGATCTGTGGTGATAGGATCATCAACGCCTGTAACTTTAGTTACTGCATTAACGTCTATTTGTTGACCCACCAATCCTACTTGACCAAAGGCAGTCGATGCCAATGTCACTTCACCCGTTGTTGCATCAATATTGAAATATGACTTGTTAGCACCATTCAATGCAAAGGTTGTATTGAATACTCCATCCAAACCTGCCGGTACATCCACATAGTTAGTTGAAGCATCAGCATCGGCAGCAGCCTTATCATCATAGAACACAGCTTGCTCCTTGCCACTTGTGCTGAATATCAGTTTTGAAGTATTATCATTATATATAATATCTCTGCCAGTTTCACCAGACACATACTTAACTTTGTAGCTAGGAGACAAATACTTAGTCGTCATCAGCACAGGGAAGTAATTTGATGTAACTTCGGTAAACACTTCCTTGCTATTATCCTTAACCATCAGGCACAAAGCATAGTTTTCAGATGCACTAGTAGTACTCAAAGGAATAGTAATAAGACCGGTAGGTTCATTATTACCGTCCTTCTCTACTGTTACTTTATCACCTACTGTGAAGATATCCGTATTTGTAGAACGAGTCTTTTGTGCATCTATAAGAAGGCTATATTTTCCTGTTTCAAAGCCTAAGGCTGCCTTTGCAGGCGAAACACGGAATGTAACAGTCAAATCTTCGCTGCGTGAGATGATAGAATAGTTTGCATCAGCAGCTTTTTTCTTAGCATACAAAGTGGTAAACTCTTCTGTACCAGCTGTATTCTTCGGAACATATACCACGCTCTGTACCATTGCTTTAATAGCGTCGATGTCAAGACCTTGTTGTTTCACATCATTCACTAACTGTTTGAATGTAAAATCAGTAGTTTCTAAAGCCTGATTGATAGCCTCTTCTACTTTACCCTGCAAACTAGAAGGAGTAAACATCGTCTCATAGTTTGAGCGCAATGTCTCGATTTGCTTTAGCACTGCTGCGAAATCGGCATACTGATCCGGATTTTTTTCCAAGAAAGCGTCAATAACCTTTTGAGTTTCTTCCAATTCTTCCAATCTTTCTAGGATTCCCTTGTTTTTTTCATCACCATTCAATGCAGCGTCGAGTTGTGCTTGAAGTTTAGTCAACGAACCATCTTTTCCGGTAATAGCTGTAATAGCATTGTTCACAGAGATAAGTTCCTGTCCAATGGCAGTGCTTACGGCAGTATTGATATATTCTACAAGCTCCTTACCTTCAAGTTTCTCTGCGATTGTGCTATTGATAAAGGCAGCCAATAAATCGTCTGATTTTGCATTTTCGCTGATTACTTTGTTGTTCTCATAGTCGGCAACAAATTGCTGCAACTTCTGGATATCACCTTCGGCACCGGTCAGTTGGTCGTAACTTGCTTTTAAGTTTTTGAGAGTTTCATCATTAGCATTTACTAAAGTCTTCAGTTCATTTTGCTTATTCGACAATTCCGTTGCAAGTTTTTTAGCTTCCGTTGCATCCCCCTGTGCAGCATTCAACTGTTTCGTTAAAGTTTCAATGTCAGCCTTCAATGCGTCAATAGAAGCCTCTTTGTTTTCAAGAGCTGCGGACAGTTTGTTGATTTCTGTAGTCAACTCTGTTTTCGCAGCCGCAATGGCGGTTTTCATATCCTCAATACTAACGGGACTTGACGAGTTGATCTTGTCAATCTGCTCCTGCAGATTTTTCACATCGTCGTCGTAGTCCTTACAACTTGTTATAGTTGTACTTACCGCAAGCGTCAATGCCCCGAAGAGCATCACTTTCACAAATTTTTTCTTCATAACTACTTAAAAATTACATTAATAATATATTATTAAACACTAAGTTTCAA
>ERZ857775.4514-NODE-4514-length-9932-cov-3.421990_pt1 | contig 9932 bp, 9 predicted proteins | sample MGYA00519698_ERZ857775 | MGnify/ENA primary metagenome ERZ857775 (study PRJEB31778, sample SAMEA3449363) | human gut metagenome | biome: human gut; feature: human-associated habitat; material: faeces | place: United Kingdom | collected 2010/2012 ...
ATCTTTATTCTCGCTTCGCTTCTGTAATAATAAGTCATAACTGCCCTTCTCATTTTTTTTCACAATCCATACATGTGAAGTCCCATGCAGGTCTCCATCTGCATGAACGAGTGAACGTTCTTTAATTACTCCTGTAGGATTACCATTTTTATCTCTAATATCTAAATACTCCATCTATATTACTCCCTTCGTAAATATAATTTATTATAACAGATTTCTTTTTAAAATAAAAAAAACGCATCGACGTCATCAATATGACTCGATACGCACCATATAAAATCTGCAAAGCAGTTAAAGGGGAAAATTAAGATTTATATTTAAGGTCTCACCGCAATGGCTCAACTCTTCCTTTCAACGTTTCTTATTATATAATATTTTTCTTTTTTTTCAATTCACAATCTTCACAAAAAAATTTAGTTTTACTTCTTTTTTGTTAGGCGATTTCACATTTCATTGAGGTTTATTATCAAAATTGCCCTCAATTCCTGCTTTTCATCTATTTTTATTGTATTTCTTTTTCTTAACCTCATGTCAAAAAAATTTCTATTTATGCCCGAAAAATAGCCGAAATCACCGCATTATCCTCTATTCAAACTGATTTTCTTTTGTTATAATAAAATAACAGAATTTAAGTTGGGAGGGAAGCAGTATGCAACATATGACGTTAAACAAGATTTCTATTGAACACATTACACTCGAACATATCGGTTTTGTTCATCACGGATTCGGCGTTGACTTACCTGATTATCTTCTGTAAGAGTCGTTTAGTTTTATTAAAGGAAACGGAACCGAAAGAAGGCATTATGTAAAACTGCTTCGTATCACTGCACGATAAATGCTCAACCGCATCTATCGCTTGCTAGAGCGTGTTATTACATAATGCCTTCTTTCGATTCCTGTCCTTAACAAATTACTATTTAATATTCTTCAATGCCACCATTCCGCCTCTCTTATACATACCCGTATTCCAAAGTCTTTTAAAATCAACAGACAGAGCTTCTCCATATGTATGATAATTTAAGTAAACTCTTTCTTCTAAGTTGATGCCTTCTTTAATTTTATTTTTATTCATTTCATTTGCCTGAATGGAAGCTGTGTGGATACAAGAATTTTTTATTTGACGCTGCTGGACTTCTTCTTTTTCTGTTTTATATCCTGTTATACAAAACCAATGCCAATTCAGATCCTTAAATTTCTTATCCCGATGACGAAGCATGAGATAAATTACCGGAAGATTTCTCTCGATTGCTTTTTTCACAAATTTCTCAGCTTCTTCATATGGTTTATCCCCATCTAGAGTCTCAAATTCAGCCCCATATCCACAATCCTTTAAATATTGTCCACACCCATCTGTAAACATAGAAAGTTTTGTGACTCCTCCGACTCTTGGATGAATATAGGGTTTCATTTTCATGGAGAAGTCCACATATTCTTTTCTAGTGAGATTTAATGCATCGCCGGGATAACATTTTTTCAGACCATAATTTCTCGCCAGGCAAATAGATAAATCGCAGGCAGCTAATGCACCACAGCCGCCAAGATACATCCAGAAGTCTGTGCACCATTCCTGATTGCCGCCGGGGGTTCCTTCTATCTGAAAATAATCAATATTTTTTTCTTGTTTCATAAAGTATTCCTCATTTATTACTTTTCCAACTTCTATATTTTCTTGTTATTTCTCATATAGTCTTTATTATGTATACAATAGCTATTAACCAGTAGTTCTTAAACTTATCTTAATTATAGCTGGTCTTTTATATCAGATGTAAGATGACGCACATCTTGCAGAAAGCATTTTTCAAACACCCTCTAGTAATTACGCTTAATACTATATTGATTAAATCACATAATCAATTCCGTTATTGCCACGCTCGCCACCGCTCCTGCTATCGTCGCAAACATCGCTCCCGGTAAAGTCCAACGTGTTTTTTTTATATTTACACTCATGTAGTAAATCGTAATTGTATAGATTACCGTCTCTGTACAACTCATCATGATTGAGACAATCATTCCAAGCCTTGAATCCGGACCATATTCTTTAAAAATATCAAGGACAAAGCTGACCGCTGCCGATGAAGAAAATATTCTTACAATAAATACGGGAATAACTTCTACTGGAATGTGCAAAAACTTTCCTGCGGGAGCAAGCAGTTCTGAGAAAGAATCTAATGCTCCTGATGCACGAAAGATTCCTATCGAAACGAGTAATGCTATCATTGTCGGCGCAATTTCAATAACAATCTGAAAACCCTCTTTTACTCCCTTTAGAAAGCTTTCATATACATCGGTGCGATTAAAGAAGCCATATACAACAATATAGAACATGGTAAATGGCACGATAAAATCCGAAAAATAAAGAAGAAACTTCACTGTATCCATCTCCGTTTCTTCTTATTTTTTCTATTATATTTCTTTCCATTGTATCTTGTTATTTCTATTATTTTAATGAATACAATTCCTGCTATGGTAGAAATCATTGTCGCACAGATTGCTGGAAGTACAACCGCGGCTGGATTCACGGAACCGTATTGGCTTCGATAGGCAATCATGTTAATTGGGACAAGCTGCAATGATGAAATATTCAAAACAAGAAAAGCACACATCATATCGGAAGCTCTGCCCCCACCTTCCTCCAGCTTCTGCAGCTCTCGCATCGCCTTAAGCCCAGCCGGGGTCGCTGCCCAGCCTAGCCCAAGAATGTTAGCTGCCATATTAGCCGCTATGTATTCATTAGCTTTATGGCGGGGTGGTATGTCTGGAAATAGCCAGTGGATAAAGGGATACATTGTCTTTGCAATCTTTTTCATAAGACCACTCTTTACCGCTATTTCCATCATGCCGTTCCAGACACCGATAACTCCAAGCATAAAAATACATAAATTCACCGCCTCTGTTGAAGATGAAATAAAACTTTCTGTTATCTGCCCCATTGTGCCATGAAATGCCGCAAAGAAGATTCCTCCGGCAATCATAATCACCCACAATATATTCAGCATAAACCACTCAAACTCTCTCAACCTTTTTCTTCATTATATTGTTCCTGGCTTGTACGGTATGCTTCCATATCAAAGTAACCAAACTGATTCTTAACGGTATGTTTAATCTGATACATCGCAAAATCTGCATACTGCATAAATATCTTGCTGTCTGTCGTATCCTGTATGAATGTCCATTATCTATCTTTTATACACTCTAGGAACTCTCTTTCCTACATCACAAACAAATTCATAGTTAAAGCTTCCGGCAAGGTTCGCCATATCTTCAACACTGATATAATTATCCCCATCTTTTCCAATCAGGGTAACGGTATCTTCAAGCTTCACATCTGGAATATCTGTAATGTCTACCATCATCTGATCCATGCACACTCTTCCGACAATCGGTGCCTTCTGTCCGTGAATCAATACCCAGCCTTTGTTAGAAAGACTTCTTGCATATCCATCCGCGTATCCAACAGATACTGTAGCAAGACGGCATGGATGTTCAACAATATAAGTCGCTCCATAACTTACACCTCGTTCCATCTCTGGCTCCATAATATTTACTACATGAGAATACCAACTCATGGCCGGTGTCAGATCTAAATTAGAGAAATCCACTTCATCAGAAGGATACATTCCATAAAGAATAATACCCGCCCTTGCCATATCATAACGATGGTCATCATATTCCATGATAGCGGCACTATTACAGATATGTTTTACTGGAATTTCAATTCCCGCTTCATCAAGTAACTGAACAAAATGATCATATCTCTCCATCTGACTTTCTGTGTATGCCTTATCTGTCATATCTGCACAGGATAAATGGGTAAATAACCCCTCAATCTTTATATTGGGCAGCTCTGCAATCTGCTTTACAATCGCAAGCCCTTTCTCATCTGGAGATAAACCGATTCTTGTCATTCCGGTATCTAATGCGATGTGAATTCTCGCCGTCTTTTCTGCCTTTACGGCAGCTTCAGACATTGCCTTAGCCGTATCATAGCAATAAATCGTCTGATCTACACCATACTCCAAATTCTTATAATAAAGAGAGGGGGAATTATAGCCAAGAAGCAAAATTGGCTGTTTTAATCCAGCCTTTCTCAGTTCTACTCCCTCATCAATCGTAGCAACACCAAAATAATCTGCGATATCACTAAGATAATGTGCCACTTCTACAGCACCATGACCATAACCATCTGCTTTTATAACAGCCATTGTCATTGCCTTATCTCCAGTCTTCTTTTTGATATTTATATAATTCTCCCTGATTGCTTTTAAATCAATTTCACAATAGGTACGCAAGTATTCTTCCATTATGTTTGTCCTCTTTCCCTTACTTCTACAGTAATCCTGTAAAATCATACTTTACTCAGGTTACTGTACATATCTATATTATGTCACATTTAGTATACTTATAAATGGGCGCAAAACACCCCTTATAAAAAAGTCTGTAAACAAATAAATTCTACCACATTTTTTCCTATTGTGAAGTTTTTTATATGTAAAAAATTCGGGAAATATAGTATCTCCCGAATTTTTCAATTATTTTGCTTTTATTATTTTACTTTTACTATAATTACTTTCTTTTTTCCATCACTGGTCTTTACAGTAATTTTACATTTACCTTTTTTCAACGCCTTAATAACACCTTTTTTTGTTACTTTGGCAATCTTCTTATTAGAAGAGCGATACATAATCTTAGCAGTAGAAGATGCTGGAATCTTCTTGGCTTGTATTTTATATTTCTTTCCCTTCTTTAAAGTAACTTTTGTCTTCTTCACTTTTAAAGACTTTGTTTTTATTGTTTTCTTAACTGTAGAACCTGAAGCTGGCTTTGTCTCTGACTTCTTTTCTGAAGCTGCCGGCTTCGTATTTGAATTATTCCCTGAATCACCCGGCTTATTGTTTGGCTTATCTTCAGAGCTGCCTGGTTTCGTATTATCCTCTTCATCAGAACCATTTACTTCTATCACATACTTGCTCACATCTGGAACTTTTGTAATACTTGACCAGTACAACTCAGAAATTGTTCCATAGTTATCCTTGATTTCCTTACCGTTTAGCAATGTCCGATTGGATATCTTAGCAAGCGTTACCCCATCTGCGATTGCTTTTCCCGCAGTAGAACCTGTTTTTGGTATACTGCTGCATCCACCTTGTGCATAAACATTTTTTACAGAAACAGTACCATTACCGCTGATAGCATCTGCGCCATCATCATATGTACCGTTACCGCCAAATGCAATTAATGTTCCCTCACCGGAAATACTTCCATTATCTAAAATAATTCCGCTGCCGCCTACGGATGTTGTTGCAATATATCCTCCACCAAATGCCGCTACTACGGAATCCTTTTTAATATCTAAAGAACCATTCTCAATACGGATCGCTGGCTGACCGGAAAGGCTTTTTCCTGTTGTTTCATCCTGTCCGGTTGCTGCTTCATCTCCCTTTACAAATACCTGCCCATCTACGGTAACCTTTCCTTTTACAACAATAACAGGATTCGTATTCTGTCTGATGATATGTCCATTTGATATAAAATTGGTGTTAGAATAAATAGATGAATTTTCTAAAATTGCTCCATCATTTAAAATCAACTGTCCATTAATTGAAGAACCTGTGAGAAACTGACTGCCATAGTCATCATAGTTTGATGAGAACTTACCGCCATTTTTCACTTCAATATTTCCATGAATAGAAGAATCACGAAGAACAAGCTTTCCGCCATTCTCTACAACAATATTTACGCTGCTGAAAACTTTCATATTTACAAGAGTAAGATTACAGCCATCTGGAACAATCAATGTCTGTACTGGACTACCATCTACAGCATAACCAAGTTCTCCATAAGTTCCACTTGTATGAGAACCGTACCATGCTTTAATATCCTTTGGTACCGTAACTGTTTCGTTCTCTCCACCAAAAGAAGCGATTGCCCATGGCTCCATATCATACATATACTTTCCATCCGCTGTCTGCTTACAATTCTCAAGTTTAAGCTGCTTTGCAAGTACTTCTGTACGAGTATAAACTTTAAAATTCAGCTCATTACTTGTCGCAGTACGACCGCTCTCATCCGTTACTGTTACACTAATTGGATAAGAACCGGCTTTTAATGGTTCCCCTGATAAAGAAAGAGAACTGTCGTGGACAGAATAAACACCTTCCATTCCGCAGGCTTCTGTATCAATATTTATCTTTGTTCTGTTCTTATTTACTGTGATTACTTCACTTAACGGCTTCCAGTCGCTGTTCTTCGGCTCCTGTCCATCAGGAAGAACTACTGCTTCAACAATCACATCACTATTTTTATTTGTCGTAACAGAAGTAGAAGCTCCACTGATTGCATCATATTTCTTCTGTCCTTCTAAAGCACTTTCAAAGCTTCCTCTTATTCTTACATGAAGCGTATTGATTCCATCAGAAGGTCCCGAAGGCGTCTCTGCATCTGAGTCTGTCTTTTTAACAGTAAATGTATCTGCTGTTGCCTTTATTACACGTAAGTACAGTGTTTCATATCCTTCACTCTCAATCGTGAGAATATTTCCACTCTTTAACATACCATCAGAAGAACCATCAAAATAAAGTTTATTTTCATCTGTATTTCTGTAGTATGCTTCTCGTCTCATTAAAGATAAACGAGAACTTGCTTCTTCCCACTTTGTTTTATTTACAGAAACACTTTTTATTCCTTTGATATAGTCAGGTGCATCCGCAAAAGAAAGACTCTGAAAATCATAAACTACATTTTCTTTCATTGCTTCTACATTGCCGACACTGGCAGAATTTGCAGAGTTTGCCGCAAATGAAGGAATAAAGGATAATGTAAATAAACACACTCCCAAAACAACACTGGCTAATAACTTTCTAACCTTCCTATTCATATCCGGTTTCTCCTATTTTACAGTTACTTTAACAACTGCTTTCTTTCCACTTGCTGTCTTAACAGTAATCTTGCATTTACCTTTTTTAACAGCTTTTACAACACCGTTCTTTGTTACTTTAGCAACCTTCTTGTTAGAAGACTTAAAGGTAACTTTTTCTGTCGCATTGGCTGGTTTTAATTTTACTTTAAGTTTAACTTTTTTGCCTTTCTTTAACACAATACGCTTTTTGTTAACAACAACTTTTTTTGCTTTTACAGTTTTCTTATCTGGCTTTTCTGCTGGTTTTGTATCATCTTTTTTACCTTCTGTTGTTTTGTCTGCTGGCTTAGGAGCTTCTTTCTTTAAATCTCCATATTCTGCTCCACATACTTCACAGACTGCTCTCTTTGTTGTTGTAGCTTCGCCACCTTTATGTGCTTCTTTTTCAGTCGTAGCATCACAACCTTCATTCTGACATTTCTTCCAGTGATAAGTTCCGTCAGACTCATATTCATCTCCATAGTTATGAGATGCGCACTCTCCGTATTCTTCTCCACAGAAATCGCAGACTGCTTTCTTCGTACAAGTAGCTGTTCCGCCTGTGTGTTTTGTGTGGATGGCAACTGTTTTACCATCTTTATTTACTTCCAATACTAAGTCTTTATATCCATCTGCAGAAATAACAACTTTGTTAGTATCTTTTGTAAATTCCTTATTTCCTATTGTTATATTAACCATGTTCACATATGCTCTAAATGTATCTTCTTTCATAAGAAATTTATTATCTACTTTAGTATAAGGTTCTGCATCATTTACTTTAATAGATGTAATCTTTTCCATCCAACTTTTTGTATTTTCTGAATTTGCAGTATATTCAGGATATTGAATAAGATACCATTCATAACCAAAATCTTTATCAAGTGTTGGAGTTTCCGTTGGTGCTTCCTTCAATTCTACCGTTGCTGTCTCCTCAGCCTGTACCGCTACCTGTGGTGCAACTGTTCCCACTACTGTCATTGACAAACACATAGCGCATGCCATAATGAATGAACTAATTTTTCTCATTGTTTCTCTCCCTTTCTCTCTCTCAAATAAACTTAATAAAAAAAACAGGTTGCCATTCAAAACTAATTTATGTTAATTGATTCTAACATTAGTTAGTTTATTTTAAAGACTACCTGTTTTTATACTCCATGTCAATTCTACAGTTGATAACATTTCTCAACTATAGAATTCTTAAGAATTCATTTATTTAATTTTTAGAAAAAAGGATTACTTTTTTAACAGTTCCTGATAAATATCCCTCTTACTTACTCCGCGGTCTTTTGCTACCTGTTTCATCGCACTCTTTTTATCCATCCCTTTTTCAAGATAATGTTCCATATGTTCCTGCACAGTAAGCTGATTCCACTCCTGTTGTTTTTCTTCTTTCAGTTCTTGTAAACTCTTTCCCTCAAAGATTAAAACATACTCCCCTCTTGGCTCGTTCTCCTCATAATAAGCAATCATTTCATCGAGAGTTGACTTGCGCTTCTGCTCATATCGCTTCGTCAGTTCTTTACATACCGTCATATTTCGGTTACCAAGATATTCCCTGCACTCTTTCAAAGTCTTCTTTAAATGATGCGGCGCTTCGTAAATAATAATCGTTCTTGTCTCATTGCGAAGATTCTCCAAAATCTGTGCTCTTTCCTTCTTGTCATACGGTAAAAATGCTTCGAATGCGAATCTCCTTGTCGGCTGTCCGGACATAGTAAGTGCCGTAATGCAGGCACAAGCTCCCGGAAGTGATGTAACATTAATTCCTGCTTCATAGCACTGTCTTACAAGTTCCTCTCCTGGGTCAGAGATTCCCGGTGTTCCCGCATCTGTGATTACTGCGATATCCAGTCCTTCTCTTAATTTATTTACAAGATAAACTGCCTTATCGACTTTGTTGTACTCATGATAGCTCGTCATCTTTGTTTTTATCTCAAAATGATTGAGAAGCTTGATACTGTTTCTCGTATCTTCTGCCGCTATCAAATCCACTTCTTTTAAAATTCGTACTGCCCGATAGGTCATATCTTCGAGATTTCCAATCGGTGTCGCACATAAATATAATGTTCCTGCCATTTTAATTCTTCATTTCTCCATATATCTGATAAATCTCATCGGTATAAGAACCATCCTTATTGTATACAATTAATGGGGGTTCTACCGTAATCCTCTGCTTACCACCTTTTGCAGCATCAATCAAAACCATATTTGGCTCTTTATCTACATAAGGATGTACGAGACGCATCCTCTTCGGCTCTAATTTATGCTGTTTTAATGTATAAATAATCTCCGCTAAGCGAAAAGGTCTGTGCACCATATAAAAATGGCCGCCTGTTTTCAACAGCCATTTTGCTGCCTTTACTACATCTTCAAGGGAACAGGTAATCTCATGTCTTGCAATTGCCTTTGCATAATCTGGATTCGTCAGACCATGTTCTCCTGTCATATACGGAGGGTTACAGGTCACCCAGTCAAAACTCTCCCTCTCATAGTCTGTCTTTATATTACGAACATCCCCCTGTACAATATGCACTTTTTCTTCCTGACCATTCATCTTCACAGAACGCTCTGCCATCTTGGCAAACTCTTCCTGATACTCTAACCCCTCTACATAAGCAAGCGGATATTTACCCTCCATCAGTATTGGAATAATTCCTGTACCGCTACACAAATCAATCCCTTTACTTTTCTTTTTAACTCTGGCATAATCAGAAAGCAGTACCGCATCAATCCCGAAGCAAAAACCATCTGTTTTCTGGATAATACGGTAATCCTTTATCTGGAGATCATCAATACGCTCATTTTCTTTAATTTGTACATTCTCCATATAAGTATCCTATTTTAAATCTTCATTTTCAACTACAATTAAGTGAAGAACCCAGCAATTATACTACCAAAGAACTCTTCTTAATTTTTCAAACTTCTTATATCAACAAAACCAAAATTTGAGTATTATAAAAAATTATGAGGAATAAAACAATAATAATAACAGTAATTGTTATTATTCAAATTCCCTTCCCTTATTCTCCTCGTTTCA
>ERZ857775.4517-NODE-4517-length-9926-cov-6.962314_pt1 | contig 9926 bp, 8 predicted proteins | sample MGYA00519698_ERZ857775 | MGnify/ENA primary metagenome ERZ857775 (study PRJEB31778, sample SAMEA3449363) | human gut metagenome | biome: human gut; feature: human-associated habitat; material: faeces | place: United Kingdom | collected 2010/2012 ...
AAAAGCGGCTCCATTTCGGTCTGGTGTTCCAGAACTTCAACCTGTTCCCGCAGTACACGGCCTTACAGAACGTGATGCTGGCAGGGGAACTGCTGGCAAAGGAACGTCCGGAGTATCAGGCAAACAAAAAGGCCATCCACGCGGAGCTGGAACAGCAGGCGAGAGAACTGCTGGCGCAGATGGGCCTTTCGGAGCGGGCCGGCCACTACCCGCATCAGCTCTCCGGCGGCCAGCAGCAGCGTGTGGCCATTGCCCGCGCGCTGGCGCTTCACCCGGATATCCTCTGCTTTGATGAGCCCACCAGCGCCCTTGACCCGGAGCTGACCGGCGAGGTGCTGAAGGTCCTGCGTGATCTTGCTGACCGCAAGACCACGATGATCATTGTCACCCATGAGATGCACTTTGCCCGCGATGTGGCCGACCGCATCCTGTTCATGGATGGCGGCGTGGTCGTGGAAGAAGGCCCGGCCAAACAGCTCATCGACCACCCCCGGGAAGAGCGTACCAGACAGTTCCTCGCACATTATTCAGAATGACCCGAACCGCCCCGGAATGCAGAGACGCACGCCGGGGCGGTTTTATCTCTTGCACTCTGTGGGTGTTTTTTGGTATACTGATAAAAACAGGGGGGCGGAAAAATGACAGTAGCACGGAAACGAGCACTTGCAAACGCAGTTGCATCGGCCCGGATGGAGGGGCTGGAGATCTCAGAGCAGGAAAAGAGAGACTGCCTGCGCTATCTGGATGGAAAAATCGACACTGCAACCCTTGTAAGAGAAGCATTGAAACGTCAGAAAAAGCAGGAGCTGTCCCGGAGGTGACGAATGCCTTATACCATCGAAGCGGCTCAGGACGGCTGCTATCCGGGAACGACAGTCCTGGTCAATAAATTTGATCTGCATACGCAAAAAGAGCTGAATGCAGTAGAATCGGTTCTGGTTACGGCCAAAACGATACAATGGTCAGAGAACCCCCGATGTGCAGCATTTGATTTTGAGCACTATAAAGCAATCCATCGACATTTATTCGGTGAGTTGTATGATTGGGCGGGACAGGTACGGATGGTCAACCTGTCCAAAAAAGGAACGCAGTTCTGCCCGGTGGAGGAAATCCCACGGGTGAGTGCGGCAATTTTTAAGCGTCTTGCGCAGAATAATCTTCTTTGTGGGCTTGCAAGAAATGATTTTATCGCTGCATTGGTGGATCTTTATCAACGAACCAACGAGCTGCACCCATTTCGGGAGGGCAATGGGCGGACACAGCGCGTCTTTTTGTCACAGTTAGCAGAAAATGCGGGGTATGATTTGGATTTCACTGCGGTAGATCCGGACGAGTTGATGATCGCAACGATTTATGCGGCGCAGGGAATCGAAGCACCGCTGCAACAGGCGTTTGAGAAAATCGTCCAAAATGTGGAATGACCCGAACCGCCCCGGCGTGCAGAAACGCACGCCGGGGCGGTTTTGCTGTACAGAGCAGGTTTGGGCTGCATAACTACATTGCATTTTGTGAACAGAAATCTGAAACTTTTTCACATCTGCGAAAAAATAACGCTTTATGCAAAAACCAGTGATAATCATTTTGGATTTTGTGCTATAATTGAAACACGAATCAGACCCATTCCCAATTTGAGGAGGCTTAACAAAAAATGAAGTTGAAATATGCATTCCAACGTGGTGTTGCATCGGCACTGATCGCAGGGGTTGTCCTTACGGCGGGTCTGCCCGCACTGGCTGCCGGTGGCGCAGAGGCTGCGGAAACCGAAAGTGCGGCAGTGGTTCAGGTAGCTTCCTCTTCGGATGAGGGGGCTGCTCAGGACGAATATGGTGTGACTGCGGCGATGATCTCGGAGGATGATACGCCGTTGAGCATTCCGGATGAGGAGACCCCGCCTTCGGGCAATGCCGGAACGGGGTTCTGGAGCATTCTGTTCCAGCTGCTGAAGCATCTGGCCGGGAAGCACTGAAAAATTTGAAAAAACCTCTTGAAAATTCATCGCAACCTGATATAATACCCACATGAACAAAAACGTCCTGCCCATTGCGCGGCAGGGCGTTTTTGTCGGAAAAAATTCGTGTGATAAGGTCTGTGATGCTTTCCTAAGGAGGAACGTGCGTATGACGAAAGATATGACGCAGGGCAGCCCGCTCAAGCTGATCCTTGCCTTTGCGGTGCCGCTGATGCTGGGCAGCCTGTTCCAGCAGTTCTACAATCTGGCCGATACCATCATCGTGGGCCGCTTTGTGGGCGTGGAAGCGCTGGCGGCCGTGGGCAGCGTGGGCGGCCTGAACTATCTGGTGCTGGGCTTTGTCAACGGCATTGCCTGCGGTTTTTCCATCCCCATCTCATGGACATTCGGTGCGAAAGACTATGTGGAGATGCGCCGCTACACAGCCAATGCCGTCTGGCTGAGTGTCTTTTTTGCCGCAGTGCTTACCGTGGTCACGGTGGCCATGACCCGTTCCATTCTGGTCTGGACCAATACCCCGGACAACATCATTGATCTGGCGGACATCTACATCCGCACCATCTTTATCGGCATCCCCTTCACCCTGCTGTATAACATGACCAGCGCCCTGATGCGCGCTCTGGGCGACAGCAAGCGGCCTCTGTACTTCCTGCTGGTGGCAAGTTTTCTGAACATCGGGCTGGACCTGCTCTGCATCATCACCTTTAAGATGGGTGTGTTCGGTGCAGCATTCGCCACCGTGTTCAGCCAGGCAGTGGCCGGTCTGGGCAGCCTGTGGTACATCCTCAAGCATTATAATGAGCTGCGCTGGAACAAAGAAGAAGGCCGCCTGAGCAGACAGCACTGTGTCAAGCTGTGCGGCATGGGCATCCCCATGGGTCTGCAGTGCAGCATCACGGCCATCGGTTCCGTTGTGCTGCAGGGTGCAGTCAATGGTCTGGGCAGTGACATCGTGGCAGCACAGACTGCAGGCGGCAAGGCGGCACAGTTCCTGTCCGTCCCGCTGGAGAGCATTGGCACGGCCATGACCACCTACGCCAGCCAGAATATGGGTGCCCACGACCTGAACCGTGTGAACAAGGGCGTGAACACCGCCCTGGGCATCGGCTGTGTGTACAGTGTGGCATCCTTCCTGATCCTGCGCGTGCTGGATAAGGCTTTGATCGGCCTGTTCCTTGAGAGCAGCCAGACCGAGATCATGGCCAACGCCCAGAGCTTCATCTTCTGGAACAGCGTGTTCTATATCCCGCTGGCGGTCCTTATCATTTACCGCTACACCATTCAGGGTCTGGGTTATTCCAGCCTGGCCATGTTTGCCGGTGTGGCAGAGATGATCGCCCGTGCTCTGGTGGGTTTCCTGTTCGTGCCGCTGTGGGGCTATTTTGCCGCCTGCATTGCAAACCCGGTGGCATGGTTCTTTGCCTGCTTCTTCCTGATCCCGGCGTATATCGTTGTGTTCCGGAAGCTGAAACAGGAAAAAGCAAGACCGCACGCAAACTTGTAAAAATTGAGCCGCTCTTTTGCGAAACCGCAGAAGGGCGGCTCTTTTGTTGCGCTCTTCTCCGTCCAACCTCTCCGAGTAGGCGAGGCCTTGGCGTTAGCGAGGGCTGAGGGGATGTATAGAGCAGGGCCTGCCCAATTCCTTTACAAATAACACCAAAACGATTATACTATAAATAATTATGTCACAAGGGGGTGAGGAGCATGGAGCTGGAACAGATCGAGGGAACGGTGGAGGACATTATCTACGAGAACCCGGATAACGGCTACACGGTGTTTGAAATTTCCGGCGGCGGCACGGTCACCGTGGTGTGCGGGATCGTGGGCGAGCTCCATGCGGGCGAGAGCGTGGTCTGCCGCGGTAAATATGAGAACCACGCCACCTATGGCCGCCAGTTCCACGCCCAGGAGTGCGAGACCGATATGCCGAAGGATCTGGAAGCGGTATACGCCTTCCTTGCCAGCGGCTCCCTGCCTTATATCGGGGCGCGCACGGCCAATAAGATCATCGACAAATTCGGCGCGGCGGCGCTGGAGGTGATCGCCAACGAACCCGCCCAGCTCACCCTGATCCCCGGCATCTCGGCGGACAAAGCTGACCGCATCCAGCAGGAGTTCAAGCGGATGTTCGGAATGCGGGAACTGATCGCCTATCTGGCGCAGTTCGAGATCAGCCCCCGCCGCGCCATGGAGGTGTTCCGCGTCTTTGGCCCCAGTGCCATGCAGGCCATCTCCCAGAACCCTTATCTGCTCTGTGGGGAACCCCTGCAGCTGGATTTCCGCCATGCCGACAGCATTGCACAGTATTACCACATGGAAGGAGACTGCACCCAGCGGCTTGAAGCAGCGCTTCTGCGTACCCTGCGCCACAACGCGGGTAACGGCCACACCTGCCTGCCCCGTACGCAGCTGCTGGACACAGCATCCCACTTCATCCAGCAGCCGCCCGAAAAGCTGGCCCGTGCGCTGGACCACTGCATTGAGACCGGGCAGCTTGGCGTAAAAATGCTGGAGGCGGTGCCGTATATCTATCTGCCTGACCTGCTGGAAGCAGAACAGGCCATTGCCGACCGGCTGGCCCTGCTGGCGAAGCGGGAAAAGCAGACGGTGCGGGACCTTGATAAAAACATTCAGGTGCTGGAGCTGACCCAGGGCTTTGCCTATGCGCCCCTGCAGCGGGAAGCCATCCGCAAGGCCATGACCGAAAACTGCCTTGTGCTGACCGGCGGCCCCGGCACCGGTAAGACCACTACGGTCAACGCCATCCTGCAGCTGCTGGAACATCAGGCCGACCGGGTGGCGCTTTGCGCCCCCACGGGCCGTGCGGCCAAACGGCTGAGTGAACTGACCGGCCGCAAGGCCTCTACCATCCACCGCCTGCTGGAAGTGGACTACTCCGGCGGTGTGGTCAGCTTTATCCACAATGACAAGAACCTGCTCAAATGTGATGTGGTCATTCTGGATGAGATGAGTATGGTGGATGTGAAGCTGTTTCAGGCACTCATTGCAGCCCTGCGGTACAGCTGCCGCATTATTATGGTGGGCGATGCCGACCAGCTGCCCAGCGTGGGGCCCGGCAACATTCTGGGCGAGGTCATCCGCTCCGGGCTGGTGCCCACCGTCTGCCTGAACGAGATCTTCCGGCAGGCCAGACGCAGCCTCATTGTGGAGAACGCCCACCACATCATCAGCAGTGAGCCGCTGCAGAAGGGCGGTAAGACAGACGATTTCTTCTTTCTGGAATCGGACGGCGATGCGGCGCAGAAACTGGTGTGCGATCTTGTTACCACCCGTCTGCCCCGGAGCTATGGCTTTGACCCTGTCCGGGATATTCAGGTGCTCTGCCCCACCAAGCTGGGACCCACCGGCACCCAGGCGCTGAATGTGGAGCTGCAGAACCTGCTCAACCCGGAGCAGAAGGGCAAGCCCCAGCTCCAGAGCGCCTCCCGGGTGTTCCGGGTGGGCGATAAGGTGATGCAGGTGCGGAACAACTACGAGATCGTCTGGAACCGCATTGGCGGGGAGCAGGGCGTGGGAGCCTATAACGGCGATATCGGCATTGTGGAATCCATCAACATGCGCGACCGCTCCATGGTGGTGCGGATGGACGACCGCCGCCTGCTCTACCCGGCGGAAAACCTGAACGAGCTGGAGATCGCCTACGCCATCACGGTGCACAAGAGCCAGGGCAGCGAGTTCCCGGCGGTGGTGCTGCCGGTGGCGCAGGTGCCGCCAAGGCTCTGCTACCGCAACCTCTTCTACACCGGCGTGACCCGCGCCCGCAAATTGTGCATCGTGGCCGGGCGGCGGGATGTGGTGAACCGGATGATGTCCAATGTCCGGCAGAACCTGCGGTACAGCGGCCTGTGCGAATTGCTGAAAGAGAATCTGCCGCCGGAACAGATGGCGGCAGAATAACCTCTCAGGCACTCTGCGCCAGCTCCCCTAATAGGGGAGCCAGGCTGCTGGCTTGCCTCTCCTACTAGGAAAGGTGGCATCCCATAGGGAGGACGGAGCGGTTTGGTCTATACTTTTTTACTGGCTTATGCTACAATATAAATTGATTTGATTTCCCGCCCGAACGGGCATTTACGATAGAAAACAGGGGAGCAGAGAAAGGAACGTTTCATTATGGCACAGAATGACATCGGCATCGATCTGGGCACAACGACCATTATTATTGCACAGGCAGGGCAGGGGGTCGTGCTCAACCAGCCCAGCGTGGTGGCAATGGATACCCGCAAGAACTCCGTGCTGGAGGTGGGCGACAAGGCCCTGGCCATGGTAGGCCGCACCCCCAACTATATTTCCGCCATTTTCCCGCTGAAGGACGGTGTCATCAGCGACCACACCATGACCCGGGAGCTGATCTGCCGGTTTGTGAATCAGGTGTACAGCTCCCACATGGTCAAGCCCCGGGTGGCTGTCTGCGTGCCCGCTGCCATCACCGGCATTGAGAGTGATGCCGTGGTGGAGGCCGTGATGGCCGCCGGTGCCCGTCAGGTCTACCTGATCGATGAGCCCATTGCCGCTGCACTGGGTTCCGGCATCGACATCACCCAGCCCGATGGCCGGATGATCATTGATATCGGCGGCGGCACCACCGATATCGCTGTCCTGTCTCTGGGCGGCAAGGTCAAGGCCACCAGTGTCCGCGTAGCGGGCAACCACTATGATGACGAGATCCTGAAGCATGTCCGCAACAAGTTCAGCATTGCCATCGGCCAGCGTACCGCAGAGCAGCTGAAAAAGAATGTCGCTTGCTGCCCCCAGAAGGCTGATTTTGACGAGACGATGGAGGTGAAGGGCCGCAGCCTGCTGACCGGCCTGCCCATCAAGGTGAATGTTTCCACCAGCGACCTCTACGAGCCTGTGATGATGCTGAGTGAGCAGATCGGCACTGCCGCCCATCAGGTGCTGGAAAAGACCCCGCCCGAGCTGGCAGGCGATATCTTCCGCAATGGTGTGGTGCTGACCGGCGGCGGCGCACAGCTGCATGGCCTGCCCGAATACCTGAGCCAGGAGCTCAAGGTGGATGTGACCGTCTCGCCCGATCCCGTGAACTGCGTGGCGTTGGGCACCGCCATGAGCTTGGGCCTGAACGATAAGCTGGAGACCGGCTTCCTGGATGCGACCCCCCGCATGGGCCGCCGTTAACCGGGGCCCTGGCCCGGCTCGTTAAGAAATTGGAAAAGTTGCAACAAAATTTTGTTCATACTTGTTGAATCGGGTCGGGAAATATTGTATAATATTGTCAAATCGCTTTTTGCGCGCCGGGGTCTGCTCCGGAGTGCGGAGTAAATTATTATTAGGAGGAAGACCATGAATCTGGGTTCTGATGTGGTTATCACCATTACCGGTATCGTGCTGGTGTTTGCCATCCTCATCCTGCTGATGCTCATCATCACGCTGGAAGGCAAGATCTTCGACGGTATGGCCGCCAAGAAGAAGGCAGCCAAGGAGCCTGCTGCTCCCAAGGCTGCCGCAAAGCCCGCTGCCCCCGTACAGCAGGCTGCTCCCGCCCCTGTGGTGGAGGAAGGCATTCCCGGCGATGTGGTTGCCGCGATTATGGCTGCCATCCATGCCATGGGCAATGGCAAGTACACCCTGAAGGCCGTGCGCCGTGCTGCAAATGGCTGGAGCAAGGCTGGTGTCAACGACACCACCGCACCTTTTTAACACAGGAGGAAAAACATGACACAGTTTATCGATACTCTGGTCGGTATTTTCCAGAGTTCCGGCTTTGCACGATTCGGTGAGCCGGGCGGCTACCTCTACGCGATTATGATCTGCGTGGGCTGCTTCCTGCTGTACCTGGCCATCGTGAAGGAATTTGAGCCCCTGATCCTGCTGCCCATGGCATTTGGCATGATCCTTGCCAACCTGCCCGGCAGCGGCATCATCCACATGCAGTACTTCGTTGGTGATGGTCTCGAGCACCCGATGTGGGTCGAGATCCTGAACAATGGCGGTCTGGCCGATATGCTTTACATGGGTGTCAAGCTGGGCATTTACCCCCCGCTGATCTTCCTGGGCATCGGCACCATGACCGACTTCGCCCCCCTGATCTCCAACCCCAAGAGCCTGCTGCTGGGCGCTGCCGCTCAGTTCGGTATCTTTGGTACTTACATGGGTGCTCGTCTGCTGGCCGCTACCGGCATTGTGGACTTCACCCAGAAGCAGTCCGCTGCAATCGCCATCATCGGCGGTGCAGACGGCCCCACCGCCATCTTCGTTACCTCCCGTCTGGCACCTGAGCTGCTGGGCAGCATTGCCGTTGCGGCGTACAGCTACATGGCTCTGGTGCCCGTGATCCAGCCGCCCATTATGAAGGCGCTTACCACCAAGAAAGAGCGCACGGTCGTAATGAAGCAGCTGCGCACCGTGTCCAAGACCGAGAGGATCATCTTCCCCATCATGGTCACCATCATTGTTTCTCTGATCGTTCCCGATGCTGCCGTTCTGGTTGGTATGCTGATGCTGGGCAACCTGATGAAAGAGTCCGGTGTTGTGGATCGTATCCAGAAGACTGCCGGCAATGAGCTGATGAACATCATCACCATTTTCCTGGCTCTGTCTGTTGGCTGCACCACCTCTGCAAACACCTTCCTGAACAGCCGCACCCTGTTCATCATCGTGCTGGGTCTGATCGCCTTCTCCTTTGGTACCGCTGCAGGCGTTCTGTGCGGCAAGGTGATGTACGCCCTGACCGGCGGTCAGGTCAACCCCCTGATCGGCTCCGCTGGTGTTTCCGCTGTTCCCATGGCTGCCCGTGTTTCTCAGAAGGTCGGCCAGAGCGAGAACCCCTCCAACTTCCTGCTGATGCACGCAATGGGCCCCAACGTGGCCGGTGTTATCGGCTCTGCCGTCGCTGCTGGTATCCTCATCAACATCTTCGGCTAAGCATTTCCTGAAATTTCCGCTCCATCGTGGTATTGACCGCGGTGGGGCGGTTTTTGTTTGCATTGTTTTTATGTACAACTTTTTTGAAATGTGATATACTATATTTTAAGTGATATATCCAGAAATGATTGAAAAGAACAGGTGAAACAATGGCAACAGATCTCGCACAACAATTCTGCGCTTTGCGTGATACGTATATCGAAAAGCAGTTCGGACGCCTGAACGATATGCAGCGGGAGGCGGTGTTCACCACCAACGGCCCTCTGCTCATCCTCGCGGGTGCAGGCAGCGGAAAGACCACCGTGCTGGTCAACCGCATCGCCAACCTCATCCGCTTCGGCTCGGCCCACGGCTCCAGGTGGACGCCCCGGGAGGTGACGGAGGACGATGTGAAAGCTCTGCGCACCGCCATCATGACCGGCACCGATGCCCCGTCGTGGCTGGACGGGATGCTGCGGAAGGACGCCGTCCGGAGCTGGAACGTCATGGCCATCACCTTTACCAACAAGGCCGCCGGTGAGCTGAAAGAGCGTCTGCGCCGGATGCTGGGCGGGGAAGAGGGCGACGAGGTGTTCGCCTCCACCTTCCACTCGGCCTGCGTCCGCATTCTCCGCCGCTGGGCCGAGGAGATCGGCTACCCCCGCAGCTTTACCATCTACGACAGCGACGACTCCCAGCGTGTCATGAAGACTGTGTACAAAGAGCTGAGCGTGGACGACAAGTTCTTCCCGGTCAAAAGCGCCATCAACCAGATGAGCCGCTGGAAAGACCAGCTCATCAGCCCGGAAGAGGCCCTGAAGACCCCGGCCCGGGACACGAAGGGCGCCCTTGCGGCCAAGGTCTACGCCGCCTATGAAAAGAAGCTCAAGGAGGCCGGTGCTTTCGACTTCGACGACCTCATCTACCAGACGGTCATCCTGCTGTCGGAGCACGAGGACGTGCGGGAGTTCTACCAGAACAAGTACAAATATCTGCTGGTGGACGAGTATCAGGACACCAGTGTGGCTCAGTTCCGGCTCGTGAGCCTGCTCACCGGCCCGGAGAAAAACATCTG